>Ga0209743_1000004_pt1 | contig 244174 bp, 211 predicted proteins | sample OlaalgELextract2_FD_187378 | JGI IMG/M metagenome (GOLD analysis project Ga0209743, IMG submission 187378) | Olavius algarvensis symbiont microbial communities from Tuscany, Italy - Type G ELBA extract 2 (SPAdes) (version 2) | ecosystem: Host-associated > Annelida > Digestive system >...
AGCACACCGCTGTTGCCGATGTCCACGATCCCGGCAGAGGCAAACCCCTGGTTGATGTTAAAATCCGTGCCGTCAAGATCCAGCGAGCCCACCGTCAGCATACCCGAAGATGTCAACGCGCCGGTCAGCGTGTTGCTGGTCGTAAAGGCCCCGCTGATGTTCACCGCATCGGTCTACACCACTTCGGCATCGGCGATCGTTAACGTGGTCAGTTCGTCGGCAGCGCCATTGCCCACCTGACCGCTTAACGTGATGTTGCCGGTGCCCGCATCCAGGGTCAGCCCCTCGGCCGCCCCGCCGGTGGTCCCGTTGACCGTGCCGGCAATCTCGATGTTACCCTCGCCCGCTCCGGTGCCCAGGGTGATTGTCGCACCTTCGGCAAGCACCACATTGCCGTTTAGATCGATCAGATCATCGGTGGTGGTAATACCGACGGCCAGGTTCGCATCGCCGCTGACCGACACCGCGCCGCCGGCCGTGCTGGCCGCACCGGCCAGTGTCAGCACACCGCTGTTGCCGATGTCCACGATCCCGGCAGAGGCAAACCCCTGGTTGATGTTAAAATCCGTGCCGTCAAGATCCAGCGAGCCCACCGTCAGCGTACCCGAAGAGGTCAACGCGCCGGTCAACGGGTTGCCGGTCGTAAACGCCCCGCTGATGTTCACCGCATCGGTCTGCACCACTTCGGCATCGGCGATCACAACCGTGGTCAGTTCGTTGATACCACCATTGCCCACCTGACCGCTTAACGTGATGTTGCCGGTGCCCGCGTCCAGGATCAGCCCCTCGGCCGCACCGACGGAGGTCCCGTTGACTGTGCCGGCAATCTCGATGTTGCCCTCGCCCGCCCCGGTGTCCAACGTGACTGTCGCACCTTCGGCAAGCACCACATTGCCGTTTAGATCGATCAGATCATCGGTGGTGGTAATACCGGCGGCCAGGTTCGCATCGCCGCTGACCGACACCGCGCCGCCGGCCGTGCTGGCCGCACCGGCCAGTGTCAGCACACCGCTGTTGCCGATGTTTACGATCCCGGCAGAGGCAAAACCCTGGTTGATGTTAAAATCCGTGCCGCCAAGATCCAGCGAGCCCACCGTCAGCGTACCCGAAGAGGTCAACGCACCGGTCAGCGGGTTGCTGGTGCCCGCATCCAGGGTCAGCGTCTCGGCCACCCCGCCGGTGGTCCCGTTGACCGTGCCGGCGATCTCGATGTTGCCCTCGCCCGCTCCGGTGTCCAGGGTGACTGTCGCACCCTGGGCAAGCACCACATTGCCGGCGGTTGAGTTACCAATGGTCAGAGTTGCGTTGTTTAATATGATATTCGCGTTATTGCTAAAGTTGATCGTTGGCGAGTCGAGTTCGAGTCCGAAACTATTGCCCCCGTTTCCAGTCTGCCCACTCGCATCAACCGCTGTCTCTACATCAATCTGATTGTTCGCCTGCAACGTGATATCCGCCAGATTCAACTGGCCAACCAAGTGGACCGCCGTAATATTGGATGGTTCGGAACCCTCACCAAATGCAAAGATAGCATCACCCGGTGCATTCAATAGGCCATTGTCGGTCCCAGTTGAGGCCGTGATGTTTAATTCGTTCGGATCGAGCAGCAACGTCCCTGCTTTTCCAACAAACGCGGTGAGGTCAACAATGCCTGTATAATCCAAGTGGCTTTTCCCCGACACCTCCGTGAAACCGCCATCGCCACCCTCAACACCGCCCCGTGCGCTGACATCGCCGTAGAAGCGGGTCACCTCGTCCGACCAGACGATCACCCTGCCGCCGTCGCCGGATTCGATCGCGTCGGCGTTGATCACCGAATCACTGCCCACATAGGTGCGTTTGGCGTTGGGCACATCCGGGTTTTTGCCTTGAAAATCTCCACCCACGAGTACCTTGCCGCCGCCCTGTCGCCCTTTGGCCAGAATTTCGGAATAGTGCACCAGCCCGACTTTTTCGCCAGTGACACGCACCTCACCGGCGGTTTCACCGGGATCCGTGCCGGACACGTCCAGGGTGCCGCTATTGAAGACGATCCCCTGCTCGCCGCCTTCCAGGCGGATGATGCCGTTGTTGTCGGCAATGGTTTTTGCTTCGATCACACCGGTGTTGTTCACCACCGATTTGACCGCATCGAATGCGCTCCGTGCGGAAAGAATCACCTCGCCGCCGTTTGCGGAAATCTTGCCGCTATTAAGCAGGGAATGCTCAAGGGGAGTCCCGTCCGGTCCGATCACCTGGCCGGTGACCGGTTCGTCGACCGCGAACCGGATCATGTCATTTCCGGCAAACGCAAGGGTGACCTGCTCTCCGGCGCCGAGGCTCACCGTGCCGAGGTTGGCCAGAATCGTTCCCTGATTTTCGACGGCCGGCGCAATCAGCGACACGTTGCCGCCCTGGGACGCCTGGATAAGCCCCTGGTTTAAAATGGCGCCGAGGGGTTGTGCCGGGTCCTGAACAAACGTGTAGTTTCCGTTTAAGAAATCCTGGTTGGCCATGTCGAGGGTGCTGGCCACAAAACCGCCGGTTTCAATCCGGCCCGTGGGACCGACCAGGACACCATTGGGATTGATGAGGAAAACACGGCCGTTGGCTGAAAGAAGGCCATGGATGGCGGACGGGTCGACGCCCACAACCCGGTTCAACGACACAGCGGCAGCGCTGGGCTGCATGAAATGGACCGCTTCGGGTTGGCCGATACTGAACTGCTGCCAGTTCAGAATGGCGCTGGGCGTCCCTTGATGGATATTCATGGTCTGGGGGTCGGCCAGGGAAATGTTGGCCTCACCGGCGACCACGTGTCCGCCTTGTGGCATGGCCAGGACGTTCATCGGAAAGGCCAGGGCATAAATCATCAGCATCAGTATCAGTGATGCGCCTTTTCTACGGGTGAGTCGGGCAATCATTTTTCTTCTCCCGTCGCCCCGAGAGGGGTGATAAATGAGAATCTGTCAACAGAAGGCACCGCCGGGAGTCAGCCGACACCTGTCCGGTTGGCTGCTCCGGGCTCATGTTGCCGCTTTGCGAAAGCGCTGTCGGTCGTGAACTAAACAACACCGAATATCCACACACCCCTCTATCCGGGGCATAGTATCGAATTCTATCATAGTGGAACGTTTAACCTTTCGCCCTTTGAGCGACATCGTCGCGATTCATAAAATCGTCGCACGATGTTATTTAGAACGCTTTCACAGAGAACAGAAAATAGTTGATAGCCGCCGACTGACCCGGAATCTGTCGATAGGGAATCGCGTAGTCATACCTGAACGTAAAACGATCTTTGTAGAAGAGCCGGATGCCGAAGCCGTATCCGTCGAGATAGTTCTCCGTGACTTCTCCGGGGAGTGGGTCGTTGATATACACCTGCCCGTGATCGAACCACGCCGCCAGCTGAACCAATTGCGCCACCTTCTGGTTGAATAGAATTTTTTCGGCGAGAAGGGGTGGTGGGAAATTGATCTCCGCCGACAGCGTATATCCTGAATCCCCGAGATAAGTTGCCGGATCGAAACCGCGGACCGTCCCGTATCCGCCGATCACAAACGCTTCGATGGCCACCAGCCGATCGTTGGTAACCTGCCCTGCTCCGCGTAAAATGAGATTGGTGTAACCAAACAGCTTTTGAATACGGAGGGCATTCAAGGTATATCGTTCAAAATGCTCATTCGGATTCTGACGGGTGGGGGGCTGGGATTGAAAAAGGTCCAATTTTCCGAAATTAGCGCTAATACTAAATAAATTCTTACCCAGAAACCGATCGAGACTTTCATAATCAAACGAAATAAAGGCCTCATCCAGTTCATCGATGTTGGTTACCTGATCTTGAATGACTGTCTTGGCATCCTTGTGATCATATCCCAGGGTGAATTTGAGAGACCGGTTTCGTTTTATGATGAGGGGATGACTGACCTTGCCTCCGAAAATAGTTGTTCGGCCGTTGAATCCCAGATCGGCAAGACTTTGACCGACCAGGTAATTACCGGTGAGGTACCCCAAGTCGATTTGTGTGCCGTAGTTGAGCACAGGAATGGTATAGTTTGCGAGAAATAGACTCGAGTCCTCGACGTTGTCACCGGTGACGCCCCTCAGAAACAATTCCGTTCCGAACTTGTGATCCACCACATTCATGGCGGCGCCATACCGGTTCTGGCTGGTGAGGGGCGAACCGTAATTATTGTAATCGAAATTGAGATCCATGCCCAGTGTTAGCCAGGAGGTGTCTTTTGCATTCAGCACCACATCGACATCGCCGGTCTCCTCACCCTTTTTCAGGATCACATCTGTTTTGACATTGGGCAGTTCATTGGTGAGGATAAGCGCCTTTTCCAAACCCTGTTCTCGGATAACGCCATCTTCCAGCTGCCCCTCATAATACCGTTTGATGACCCGATCAGAGTAATGGGTTTTCCCGGTGACCTCTATCTTGCCGACATTGCCCTCCATCACGGCAATTTCCAGCACCCCGTCCTGAATGTCCTGCTTTGGCAGAAAGGCCCGGGCCAGAATATAACCCCGTTCCTGGTAGGCGATGGTAATCAGGTCCACCAGTTCACTCATTTCTTCGAGCGTCAGCTCCCTGCCTTGAAAATCTTTCGCAACCGCTTCCAAATCCTTGGTGGATATTACCGTATTGCCGGAAAAGCGGATATCCCGTATCGGCACGGCAATCTGGTCGTTACCCTCCGGGCCCACCTGCACCACTTGCTCCTCGGCCTCCACCGGTTCCGGCAGCTCCGTCTCCGAAACGCCGGGCTCCGGCAGGGAAAGGGGCGGCAGGGGTAGTTCGACAAGCAGATAGTCTTTAAAAATCCATCCCTCCAGATCTCCCGCGCCGATGAAAAACCAGTCTCCCTGATTTTCCATGACCTGAACAAAGCCGATAGCGTCATCCACCTGGCCGACCACGGGTGTCTCCGGGCCGGGCCCGCGCCGGAGATTGATTTGACTGCCAACTACCGTCCCCTCCAACGGTGGCTCGAAGATCTCTGCGATCGCGACGTCCCATGACGTCGTCACGATCAACGCTAGGATCAACAATCGTGAGAGCATGCGCATGTCCGGACTCCTGGGATTTGGTCAGATTCCAGCAAACATGATTGTGTTGAAAGCGTCGGTCTAAAAAGGTAAATTGCCAATATCATATGGAGGTTGCGTGCAATGAGTGCAAAATTCGGGCCGACGACCCGTCACTGGGGCATCTATCCAGCAATGGGCGGTCCGCCTCGCACGACAACCATTTTACGTACGACAGTCGGCCTCCGGCTGTCGAAAGTATGTCACCAACTACCCAAAATAGAGAAAATAGGGGAATAAAATGGAAGGAGAAAACCTATCAATTGGGGGTGAAAGTGGCAGCAGAAGGCGGGCACAGACGCCCTCTGTCGGTGCGCTATACAACACCGAGACACGCCGCACGGTATAGGTCTCCCCCTGTAATCGCCACATCAACGCCGCGGAACGTTAGAAACGGTTTTGATATTCGCGTCAACAAAGCTGATATACGTGAAATGCATCACATAAACAACCTTGTCCTTAAAAGTCAACGTCAATTGCAAATTGGTATGGATTTTATATATCGAGAAAACACGGTAAGGCTATGGTCGTGGAACGCATATAGGAAACATGATGATGTCGCTCACAGGGCAACAGGTTTATCCGCCATTTGTGCGGCGGCTTGGAACTTTCAAAGAGTGAATGGAATACGAAACATCATGGGAGGCCTAAAAACCAGAGGAATTCTGTAATGAAAGAAAACATTATTATCGGTGTCATGGGTGGCGGGCAGGTTGCGGAGACAGACCGGGGTTGGGCCTTTCGTCTCGGACAGTTGATTGCACAGCACGGATGGGTGCTTTTGAATGGCGGACGGAACTGCGGGATCATGGACGCATCGGCCAAAGGCGCCAAAAGTGCCGGGGGATTAACCATCGGAATTCTGCCGGACGACAACACCGCCGGGGTTTCTGATTATATCGACATACCGATTCCGACCGGTATGGGCAGTGCCAGAAACGCGATCAATGTTTTGTCCAGTGACATCGTTGTGGCCTGCTCCGGCGGCGCCGGGACCGTATCAGAAATCGCTCTGGCTCTGAAAGCCGGTAAAACCGTTGTACTCCTCAACATGGATCCCGGATCTGTCTGGGAGGCCTATCGGCAAAAAGGTCTTCTTGTCGACGCAAGGGATCCGGAGCACGCCATTGAGCTGATCCGGGTGCGTTTGGGCGTGTAACGGGATTATCTCATATTTTTTGTACTTATGGAGGCAACATAAGTGGTTTTTTTATTGAGTCGGTGTGATCGAATAGGATCCGAGGATTCAAGGATCCGAGAATTCGAGTGAAAAGCTAAAGAACGACAGAGGATTTGATGTTCGGCAGGAATCAAACGAACGGCAAACGTGCTCGCCAAATAGGGAAATAACAAACCCCGAAACTCTGACCCTGAACCTATGAACCTTGAATCCTTGACCCCTTGAATGCTTATCCCCTTGAACCCTCGAACCCTTGAATCCTTGAATCCACTTCTCCAATCAAACCGGCAGAAAGGATCGCTTCGGCAAGGGCAAGGTCTTCGGGAGTGGTGATTTTCAGATTCATATAACTGCCGGGGATGATCTTCACCGGCCGGCCCAATCGTTCGACAAGCTGGGCATCGTCGGTGATCCCGTCGGCATGGTTGCCTCCAGCCTGATGGGCTTCGAGGATCAGTTCGTATTGGAAGGCCTGGGGTGTTTGGGCGGCCCAGAGTGACTCGCGCTGGACAGTCGCGTCGATGACAAACCCCGTATGAACGCGCTTGAGGGTGTCTTTCACAGGAATCGCCAAAATGCCGGCCCCGGATGTTGCGGCCACCGCTATACACATCTCGATCTGATCCGGCACGATAAGGGGTCGCACGCCGTCGTGGATGACGACCATCTCATCTTTGCAGTCAGCAGCGAGCAGTCCGTTACACACCGAATCTTTTCTCTCCGTGCCACCGGAGACCAAATGGACAGGCGTGGTAGATCGTGCCACGGGAAGAATGGTGTCCCGGCAGAACCGAAAGTCGGCCCTGGGAATAACCAGGTAGATCTCCCGAATCGCCTCGCACCGATCGAAGGCCTGCAATGTTCGAGAAACAACGGGAAGGCCTCCCAGCGTCATGTACTGCTTTCGGTTGTCGGATTGCATCCGCACACCCCTTCCGGCGGCTACAATAATGGCCCTTGCTGTCGGGGTGTCGCTTCTGATCGTTGGATTCATGTTGAAACGGCCTATCGAAGATAGCTCAGCTCTTTGGGAAGGGGTGTTCCCTTGCCCATGGAATCCTCGCCGTAATTGACGCCGGCCAGAATTTCGATATCCCTCAGCGCCCGGGCATCCCCCTCGAATCGGACTTGCGTAATATCCTCTTTCTGAATCTTTCCACCGGCCCATTGAAGGTCCAGAACGCTGCTGGCGTCGAATCGGTCTTCTCCCACACACAGTTCCACCCGCCCCCCGTAGTGCTGAACGATTTTAGCGACCAAGAGGCTGGGCCGGCTGTGGAAGCCAAGTTTCACGGGAATCCCGGTGGTAATGGCAGTGCGTTCGATATTGTCGTTCAAAATCTCTTGGGCAAGGTCCTTTCCGACGTTGAGAAAATGGCAAGTGTAGTAAATTCCGTAATTGACCGTGCGTTCCAGAAGTACTTCCGGATCAACCAGCTGAGTTAAACGGGTTTGCACCGTTTTGTAAATGCTCTTATAGCCGGCTTCATGAAGGTGACGTTCATAGAAGTGAAGTAATCTTCCGATCATCTGAAGTAAATGAAAAACGACGGAGAAAAAACCTCTCAGTTGTTTGAACTTCCGTTCACCGAATCGATAACCACCATAAATGACGTACGTGTCAAATGAAGATTGGAGGTTATGCACCAGCATCTCAAAGCGCCGGATTTCCACTTCGTTTACCGTCTCGGGGACGATCTTGAGCAGCTGGGCTTTTTTATACGGTTCATAAAATCGCAGATGATCCAGCTGAGAAGCGATGGAGAGAAACTCGCTTGCGATTTTAACAATATTTTTTTTCTGGAGATCCCGGTTTTCATCATCGATGTCGAACTCCAGCATTTCACTGGTGGTAACTCCCGGGAAATCATTGGGAGACAGCCGGTTCTCCGGAATACGGATGTGGAGACGACGGGCTTCCTCTAAAATAACCGGTGCCATTTTCATTAGTGAACTGGTTAAAAAGTCCAGGGTACGAAATCCCTCTGCTTTAAATTCCCCGCTATCCGGAAGATCATAAAACTGGAGACGATTGGATATGTGTTTCTGCGAATATCCACCCAAACTCAGGTGACGAACGGCAGCTGTCAACTCCCGATAGAAATACCAGTCTTTGCTGTTTTTTGCTCCATGAAAATCGAGGAAGTCTTCTATAAGTTGGGAAGGCGAGATGAGTTTTGAATATAATTTTTTTGTAAAAACGTATCTGCTGGTATCGAATTTTGAAATGTATTGGCAGCATTCCAAGTAATCCTTGGAGAAAACATTGAGTTTCTCGGAAAAAGAGATATCATATGGCTGCCGCTGAGTATCCATGGCCGAAATAAATTCCTCCGGAGATTCGGAACGGACTGAATCCATTCATCAACGCCTGCAGATTATTGATATGATTAAAAAAAGCCAGACGGCCGCAGCAGTCAATAAGCCGAATTCTGTTCCTGCGACGGGTTACCCCGGGGCAGGCAACGATCATTCATCTGGGAGTGGCGGTTGCCCGTCACTTCTTGCGACCTACCCGGAAACTCGGACGGGCCGTCCTCAAGCGTTTCCCTATTTGGTCTTGCACCAGGTGGGGTTTGCCAAGCTTCCCCGGTCACCCGGAGAACTGGTGCGCTCTTACCGCACCGTTTCACCCTTGCCGCAAAAGATTTACCGAAGTAAATCGGCAAATCCATCGGGGCGGTTTACTTTCTGTTGCACTTTCCTTCGCGTCACCGCGACTCCACGTTATGGAGCACCCTGCCCTGTGGTGTTCGGACTTTCCTCCGGAGCTAAAACACCTCCAGCGATCGTTTAGACTGCTGCGACCGTACCGACTATTAATAAATAATAGGGTCCAAGGATTCGAGGATTCAAGGGTTTAAGGGTAAACTTCAGATCTCCGAACCTTTGGCCCGTTTGCCCATAGCAAGCCATGCCAGTCGATGGGTGAACCCTTTATCTGTCTTTTCGCTTGAATCCTTGGTCCCTCGACCCCTTGAACCCTGTGATTTTATCCCTCTTTCCAGTAGATAATCCTCTCACACCAAGGACAGATTTTCAAGCTGTCGCGTCGATGGAGTTCGTTGTACATTTGTGGAGGTATATTTAGGTGGCAACCTTGGCAAACAGCAGCGATGACAGGGGCGATGCCGATGCTGCCTTTCTTTGTCTTGATAACGTTATAAATACGTACCAGTTCTGAATCGATCCCGTCCGAGATGCCTTCCGCCCGATTGTCCAGTTCTGCCAGCCGAATCTGCAATTCTTCTCGTTCCTTTTCAAGTATGGCTTTCTTCTCATCGATTTGTTGGTCCAATTCGGTGCAGTCTTTCTCCTGTTCGGCGATCTGTTGCTCCAGATTTTCAATCGTGTCGAGATATTCGATCATGGTGTCTTCGATTAACGAATTTTTCTTCTCGATCTCATCGATCTCCTTGAGTAATGACTGGTATTCCTTATTTGTCTTGACGCTCCTTAGTTTTGCCTGGCTTTTTTTAATAAGGTCAAGATTGTGGAGGGTGTCCGATTCCTGGGATCGGTACTCTTTTTTTAATTCTTCGGACCGGCGACGGCATTCGTCGCTCTGGGTCTGTTTTTCATCGCTTTGCGCCACCAGTGCGATCAGCGCTGCCGGCTCGATTTCCAGTTGCTGGCGAAGCCGCCGCATTTCAACTTCCAGATCCTGAAGCGTTGCCAACTGGTCCAGCTGTTCACTCTTGATCTTGTCCATTGACCTCGTCCTTGATGGGCGTCTATCTCCACCAACCTCTTCGTTTCAGGAAATTCAAGATGGTGACTATGGTACGTCAGTCATTATCACCGATCCGCCGAAACGGTTCGCTCTCCTTTCGGTAAGCTGCCACCGAGACATCCGGGTGGTTTTTTCCAAGGGGACCTTTCATCCGTTTCGTCAACGCCTCGATGACAATGTGTTCAGAGGCAAAATGGCCGACATCGATCAGGCCAACCCCGGCAGCCTCGGCCGTCCGGGCATCGTGATATTTCAAATCCCCGCTGATATAGGCCTGGGCTCCGGAGGACAAAAACGCAGGCATCAGGGACGAACCGCTGCCGGAACACACGGCGACACGCACCACCATCAACTCCGATGCACCAGCAACCCGAACCGACGGCAGCTTCAGGGCCCGGGCAACCTTCAGGGAAAAGGAATCAAGTGTCATGGGCTTCTGAAGTTCGCCGACCCTTCCGATTCCGATATCCCGCCCCGGGGCAACGGTGGGCAACACGTCAAATGCCATTTCGTCATATGGGTGGGCTCTCCGGACATGCTCGAGAATGCGTGGAAGTTCAGATGACGGCACCAGGGCTTCAATACGGGTTTCGTCGACATGGGTTAATTGCCCGATAGATCCGGAAAACGGCTTTGCCGCATCTTTGGGCCGGAACGTGCCGACGCCTTCTGCCCTAAAAGTACAATCGCTGTAATTTCCGATGACGCCGACGGAGCATGCGATAAGGGCCTCCAGAACGCGGGCCTCATGCTCCCGTGGGACGTAGACGACGAATTTATAAAATTCCCGTTTCGAGATGTCCTGCATCGGCCCAAAAGGGTTAATGCCGATCCGTTGGCAAAGGAGGTCGTTTACACCACCTGAAGCCGCATCCAAATTGGTGTGGGCGACAAATATGGCGATACGGTTTTCAAGAGCATGGGCGATGATGGCACCAGTTGGGTCGGAAGGGTCGAGGCGAGATAAAGGCCGGAGGATCAACGGATGGTGGGTCACCAGCATATCGACCCCGCGTGCCGCCGCTGCCTTGATGACGGCATGGGTCGGATCCAGCGCCACCCAGACCTTTTGAACGGGCCAGTCTCCCTGGCCGATCTGAAGTCCGACATTATCCCAATCTTCGGCCAATTGGGCGGGTGCGATAGCCTCCATACAACGGGCAATATCCGCTACAGTTGTTGCCATGTTCAGAAACCTTTTGGAAAACGGCCGGTATTGTCCCGATGCCTAAAAAAAGCGTGGCGGCAAACCGTCGCCACGCCTCATTCTCTCTGGAACCACCCGGCCGGGCGACGGCCGGAAGATTGCGGGTCGGTGAGATGAACATTCAAAAGTGGGCCCACCTGGGATCGAACCAGGGACCTACCGGTTATGAGCCGGTGGCTCTGCCAACTGAGCTATGGGCCCATCGGCGATAGACTACCTACCGGGCATGTTTGCCATTGTCAAGCGCGCCCCGGATTTCCCAGGGATGCAAAAGTATCCCCGCCGCCCCATCCCGAGACGGCTCCGTCACCACCGGTGGCATCGGAAGCGATGTATCCCTGGGCTATGTTTCGATGAAGCTTTTTAATTTTCGGCTTCGCGTCGGATGTCGAAGTTTGCGCAGGGCTTTTGCTTCAATCTGCCGTATCCGCTCACGGGTCACCGCAAAGTCTTGCCCCACTTCTTCCAATGTGTGATCGGCTTTTTCGCCAATACCAAAACGCATTCTAAGGACTTTTTCCTCCCGCGGAGTCAGCGTGGCCAGCACCTTGCGCGTCTGTTCGGCCAGGTTGAAACTGACAGCCGCATCGGACGGGAGCATAAATTTTTTATCTTCGATGAAATCTCCGAGATGGCTGTCTTCTTCTTCGCCGATCGGTGTCTCCAGGGATATCGGTTCGCGTGCAATTTTCAGCACTTTTCGAACCTTCTCCAGAGGGATCTCCATTTTTTCAGCGATCTCTTCCGGTGTTGGCTCCCGTCCCAGTTCCTGGACCAGATAGCGGGATGTTCGGATCAGCTTATTGATCGTTTCGATCATATGTACCGGAATCCGAATGGTTCGCGCCTGGTCGGCGATCGCCCGGGTGATCGCCTGTCGGATCCACCAGGTCGCATAGGTACTAAACTTGTACCCTCTTCGATATTCGAATTTGTCCACGGCTTTCATCAGGCCGATGTTGCCTTCCTGGATCAGATCCAGAAACTGTAAGCCGCGATTGGTGTACTTTTTGGCAATGCTGACCACCAAACGGAGGTTGGCCTTGATCAGCTCGCTTTTCGCCATTTTCGCCTTGAGATGGCCGGCATCCACATCCGCGACAATCCGTTTCAGCGACCTGTTTTTCGCTTTGAGCTCCACCTCATTTTGGAGAATGGCCAGATTGTGCTGCCGGTATTCTGAATATATGGCTGACAATTCCACCCGTTTTAATGTGGAATAGGCTCTGACCCACTTGATGAACTTCTTCTCGGACGTGGCATGGATTCGCAACTCCGTCACCGGTACGCCGGCCTGTTCGGCGCAGGTGATTACCCGTTTGTTCATGGTGTCGAACCAGTGAATCTGCCCTCGAACCGCCCGCTCCAGTTTCTCCACGACACTGCTCTCCAGGCGCCAATCCTTCAAAAGATTGAATATTTTGAGGTTTCGCCTGGAAATGCATCGTCGAATCCGACGACTTTCATCGGCATCGGTTTTCCCATTGAAAAGTTTCTCCCGAAAATCCCGGTTCTCGGAATCGATCTCCCGGATTTGTCGTATGGTCGATAGGAAACTTTCTATTTGAAACACCTCGTCCACATAGGTGTCCCCCTCGTCCAGATCCCGGAGTACATGTTTGGGGCGAAGCGATCCATTTTCAATGATCTCGCCAAGACGTAGGATCGAGGCTACCGTATCTTGTGTCTCGAGCAGTGCCTTGAGCACCTCCTGCTCGCCGGATTCGATTTTCTTTGCGATTTCGACCTCTCCTTCACGACTCAGGAGGGTAACCAATCCCATTTCCCGTAAATACATCTTCACGGGATCGGTGACGGTGCCGAATTCCGATATGCCGCTGCTGTCGACGTGCTTGCCGGTCGCACGTTTTATGACAACCCGCTTGTTCTGTTTCTTTTTATCGTCCATTATTTCGATATTCAACTCACTGAAGATAACCAGCGTTTGATCCATTTCGTCGGAAGATATGACCTCTTCGGGGAGAACTTTATGGATGTCGTCGTATGTCAGGTAACCTTGTTTTTTACCCCTCGCGATTAGCGTCTTTAAATCTTTTTGACTGATGGCTGGTGTTGTCACGGTTTTTTTGCCGATTTTTTTCGACATACGAGATGGCCTCCTGTCTCAACCAAAGGATCGAACCGTCAGGTTTATACGTTCAACAGGCAGCGACCTATGCGCTGCCCAGTAGTTCCTGTCTCTGTTTTTGTTTTTGGACTGCCAGTTTGTATTTTTTTTCCAGTAATCGCTCGAGCCGCTCTTTATCCTGAGCTTTTTCGGCCTGTTTGATTTCTTCGAGAAGCACCCGTTCCTCACTCCTGGGGCTTCGCTCGAGAAATTCGTGTATCAATTTGAGACCATCCCGCGTGTTCCAGTCTTCAGTCTCGATGGACAATGCAGCGATAAGCGCTTCAGCGCCATCAACGGCATCGGCCACCGCGTCCGTCGGATCGGCATCACCGTGGTGATGAACCAACACCGATCCGAGCGCTTTCAACGTCTTGTTTTCGAAATGATCCAACACACCCTGCTGTATCACCTCGGGGATCAGCTTCGGGAACTGAATCATCATGGTAATGATCTTTCTCTCCAGCCGTGACCCCGGAGGCTCTGGGGGGCGGACCGTCTCCGCATCCATACCGCGGCGGCGGGCGGTCGGACCGGCCGATTCCCGGCGACGAACCCTGTCGAGGACGGCCTCCTCGTTGACACCGAGACGCTCGGCCAGCATGTGAACGTAAAGGCTGAGTTTGACCTTATCCCCAACATTTCTGAGGACATCTGCCATTCTACTGATGATTTTTGATTTTCCGTGTATTGAAAGCCCGATATCACGAATTGCAGAGTCCATGAGAAACGTCACGGCATCCACAGCGTTTCCAGACGCATCTTCGAACGCTTCATCTCCATTTTTAAATAGGAATGTGTCCGGGTCATGTCCGTCTGGAAGGACTATAATTTGAGCATCCACATAACCTTTGTCAAACACGCTGACACTGCGTTCGGCGGCCTTCAGACCGGCGGCATCGGAGTCGAAAACGAGCTTGACGACACCGTTCTGTCCGATCAGACTGCGAAGAATTTTGACGTGCTCCGGCGTAAGGGCCGTTCCAAGGGTGGCCACGCAATTGGGGAATCCATGTTGAACCATCGCCAGAAGATCAAAATAACCCTCGACAATGTAGACAGCCTGCTGCTCCCGGCACGGGATTTTGGCGGAATGGAGGCCGTACAGCGATCGGCTCTTGCTGTAGACCGGCGTCTCCGGGGAGTTCAGGTATTTGGGCAGTGCGTCATCGAGAACCCGGCCGCCGAAGGCGATCACGTCATGATTGGCACTCAGGATCGGGAATATAATACGATTTCTAAAACGATCATAAAAGCCACCGCGATCTTTGCGCGCCAGGATCAATCCGGATTTTTCAACCAGCTGCAGCGGGGTCCCCTTCTTTTGAAAGTGATTCAGCAGTCGATCCCATCCCTCCGGTGCAAACCCGAGTCTAAAGGACTCGATGGTGGTTCCGGAAAAACCCCGGTGCGCTAAATACGCCGATCCTGTTGCACCGAACCGTGAATGATGAAGCAGCCAGCTGAAAAACTCCATGGCCTGCTCGTTGATGTCCAGCAAACGCTCTTTTTCACTTATGATCCGTTCCTGCTCGGGGGTCCGCCGGCGCTTCGGCAGATCAACCCCGTATCGTCCGGCCAGGAAGCGGACAGCTTCCGGGAAGGCATAGCCGTCATGCTTCATAAGATAGGTGATGGCGTTGCCGCCGGCACCGCATCCAAAACAGTAGAAGATCTGCTTCTCGCTGCTGACCGTAAAGGATGGCGTTTTCTCGGAGTGAAAGGGACACAGACCCACAAAGTTTCTTCCGGATTTTTTCAGCAGGACGGATTCAGAGACGACATCGACGATATCCATAGCGGATTTGAATTCTGCGATTTTATCATCGGGAATGAATGGCGCCAAAGAATGCCCCCAAAACAAACGCAGTGTGATACACGTCTGCACACAAGGGGTTGAATGGAAAGATTCGCCATCAACGACATGTTGTGCTTCGGGCTGTTTTGACCACGATTTTTCGCTGATTACGAATTAATTTTAGTTAAATAAGCATAATAATAGGTTATAGAATGACTGTCAAGGCATTTTCGCGTCCATTGCAGCGATCTGAATCGCCTGTGCAAGGTCCAGGGCGCCATCGTAGAGAGCCTTTCCCGTGATGACACCGACCACCCCGGCCGATTCAATCGTCAGGAGGCGGATGATGTCATCCATCGAGGAAACCCCGCCGGAGGCCACCACAGGTATGTCGATCGCTTCGGCCAATCGTCGTGTCTCCTCGATGTTGGGACCGGTCTGCATCCCGTCCCTGTGTATATCGGTGAAGTTTATGGCTGCGACACCACGGTCTTCAAATTGGCGTGCCAGGTCGACGGCGTTCACACCCGTTGTCTCTGTCCAACCCTCAATGGCCACCCGGCCTTCCCTGGCATCGATACCCACGACAATGCAATCCGGGAACTCACCGCAGGCCGTCATCACCAGATCCGAATTGCGGATGGCTTCAGTGCCGATGACAACCCGCTGAACACCCATCTCCAGGTACATCTGAATCGTCTTCAGATCCCGAAGCCCACCGCCAACCTGGAGATCGACGTGAACGCGGTCACGAATCGCCCGGATACTTTCAAGATTCCGGGGCTGTTTTTCCAGCGCACCGTCAAGATCCACAACATGTATCAGTGATGCGCCGGCGGCTTCCCACTTTTCGGCCATTGCAGCCGGGTCGTCGGAGAATACGGTTTCCGCATCCGGACGCCCCTGGAGAAGTCGGACGCATTTTCCGTTTCGGATATCCACGGCAGGGATAACGATCATCTTAGGACTCCTCGAAAAACTGTTTCAAATGAACCCCTCATCCTATTACAGCTTTTGACTACCATCATCGATGGAAATGGAAATGAGTCAAGGTGACGGAAATGACTCGAAAATCATTGACAGGGACGCATCGGTCATTTCCCCGGCGGTAATCCATCGCCCCTGTCTACGGATGAATTTGCCGATTTGAAACAGGTCTTCACTGAGTGCGGATTGGGTTTCGTCGGCATGGCCGTTCCATACAATCCGGCCCCTGTCGGTCAGAACCAGTTGCATGTCAAAGGCAACGGATGCCGGTGATCGGGCCGCAAGACGATTTCCCTGTCGCTCCCTGAATCGATAGATATGACTGACCATCACCGCGTCCACACCCAGACGTTGCCCCAAGCGAGCCAGCGACTGCCGATCGAGAAAACGGGATGGTCCTCCAGACAGTTCCTGTTCGTATACTACCCGCGTGCGTTCCGGTGGTAGGACATCGTAGCCGGGTATTTCTTCCAGCAAAGCGACCATACGCTCTGCCAGGAGTATCGGTGCCTCTTCGGTCACAGGGCCGGTGATGAACATCTTACCCGTCAGCGGGGACCGCACGCTGGTGTTTTCGCCATAGATGGTGGTCATATTTTTTACCGGGAGAACGGCCACACCAAGGGGTTGCGCCGCTTCGACGGCCCTGTTCGGCAGGGTTGTATCGCTTTTTTCGGAAACGGTGGTCTGGGCCGCGCAGGCGAATAGGGTGAAAATACCAATAACGGCGATCTTTCGAAACAGCGGCAAAGAAACAGAATGGGACCCCCCACAATTTTGCCGAGCGATGTGGTTCACGGTTAGAGAACGCCCTTGGTGGAGTGCACGGCGCCGATCCGCCCATCAAACCCCGAAGCCTGATCCAGGGCTCTGGCCGCAGCTTTGAACATCGATTCGATAATGTGGTGTTCATTTTCGCCGTACAGTACATTGATGTGCAGGTTCATGCCGCCCCGGGTGGCAAACGCCCGAAGGAATTCCTTGGCAAGGGGAATATTGAACCCGGAACCGACGGCAATATCCGGCGGCACACGGAACACAAAGTAGGGACGCTTTGACAGATCTGTCGTCACGGTCGTCAAGACCTCGTCCATGGGTGTCACTGCATGGCCATAACGCCGAATGCCATTGCGGGCGCCCAATGCCTCATTGAAGGCATCACCGAGCACCAGCCCGACATCTTCTGCCGTGTGGTGGAAGTCGACCTCCAGGTCCCCTTTTGCTCCAACGGTCAAATCGAAAAACCCGTGGACCGCGAAAAGCGTCAGCATGTGATCCAGGAAACCGATACCCGTTGAAATCGAGTTTTTTCCGGTGCCGTCGATATTCAGATCAAGCTGGATCTCGGTCTCGGCAGTCTTTCGTTGAATTGTTGCTTTACGGTCCATGATGGGTGATTCCTTTTTTTCCGGGATCTTTACCTGTGTGGTATCGACAAGAAGAGTAACGATAGTTACATTCGATCGCGAGAAAAGTCAATATAGACCGGAGGTTTACGCCAATAACCGTGTCGGAGACCGGGACGTTGGTCTGCACCGACACTTCCCGGAATGACTGCCGAAAGCCGGGTTGCAGAACCGGCATCGCCGGTATAGGGTTCCGGAGCGAGCGAACGTGGGTTCACCGGTATCCTGAAGCGCTTGATATTTCAGACCACCCAAGGGGCATGCCGGAGGCTGAACACCGGCCGTGACATGGCAAAACAGGAAAAGAGTGGAGATGAAGGGACTCGAACCCTCGACCTCGGCGTTGCGAACGCCGCGCTCTCCCAACTGAGCTACATCCCCACAAAAGTGCCGTTCTTATTATCAGATTGAAATGGCGCGGTCAACGAAGGAAGACAGTGATCATGAAAGTACAACTCAAAGATGCTTACAAAAAGTACACTCTGGACCAGGACAAAATCATGTCTCCCGAGGAAACGGTCGGCCATTTCCGGGAAAAGCTGGCTTCGGTGGATCTGGACATTTTAGAGGACGTCATCCGTATCGATAACGGCCGGCTGGATATCCCGGTCTACTTCAGTACCTGCGGCCGGGATGCACTTCAGATCATCGGCACCAAAAAACAGATGGGTAAGGGGGCAACCCCCCGACAAGCTGAAGCCAGCGCCGTAATGGAATTGGCTGAACGATTCAGCTTTTTCAGTTTTGCAAAGAATCCTGACAATTTCACAATGGGGACCTGGCGTGACATCGGCCCTGAAGCCATCCCGTTCGATCTCATTGCAGCCTCGGTCCATGAAGATCCCGATGCAGCAGGCCCGTCCCGCGAGATCTTTCAGGATCTACCGATGCAATGGGCCCGCGGGTACAATCTCACCCGTGAAAGAGACGTGCGCGTTCCCTTTGATTGGTTTTTTGCCATCAATGAATTCAACGGACCGTCTGCCGGCAATTGTCCGGAAGAAGCACTGTCCCAGGGGATCTGCGAGATCGTTGAGCGTCATGTGTCGTCCCTTGTCAGCCGAAATCGAAAGGTTGTCCCGCAGATCGACCCGACTTCGGTGACCGACCCGGTCGTGAGTGGGATGATTGGAAAATACCGGCACGCCGGGATCGAGTTGATACTATCGGATTTCACTCTGGGCATGGGTATCCCATCGGTCGGCGCCCTCGCCTACGACCCGTCCACATTTCCCTCGAAAAGCGAAATCGTCTGGACAGCCGGTACAACGCCGTCTCCCCTGAAAGCCCTGAGTCGGGCGATGACGGAAGTGGCACAACTGGGAGGAGATTTCAATACCAGTGCCAACTATGTCGCCAGTGGTCTCCCCAAGTTCACCGATCTCAGAGAGGCCGATTTTGTCATCCGCCCCACATCCCTTTTCGCGGTAACGGACCTGCCGGATATCTCCGACGATAACATCCGGGTGGAGGTAAACAATCTGATCAATGCCCTTGCCGACCGGGGAATGGAGGTTATCGTACTGGATACGACCCATCCGCAACTGCAGATTCCGGCGTTTTACACCATCGTTCCGGGTGCGCACTTCAGGGAACGGGCCGAAGGGACCAGCGTCGCCATGTTCACGGCAAAACTGGCAGTGGAAAATCTGCCAACGGAGCAAGCGCTCCGGGAGCTGGAGCGGATCGATTCGACTATTCCCGGCAAATACTACATCAAATTTTATCAGGCCATGTGCCGAATGGCCACCGGCGAGCTGTCCACAGCATTGGATCTTTTGACTCAATCCCTGGATTTAGATCCTAAGGCAGAAGATATTCCGAGTATCTACTCCTATATGGGGGTATGTTTGAAAGATATGGGACGATTCCGGGACGCGTTGGAAGCATTGTCAAAGGGGTTAACCTACGACCCGGACCGGACGGATATTTACAACATCATGGGATTTTGTCACTTCAAACTCAAGGAACATACGGACGCCATCGCCTGTTTCCGGAAAGTATTAAAGCGGGATCCGAGTTCTGCAATCGACTATGCCAATATCGCCTCCAACTACAGAGATATGGGGGAGACCCAGAAGGCCATCGACCACTATGAAATGGCTCTCGCCTTGGATCCGGGAATCGAGTTTGCAAGAGACAACCTGAATCAACTGACACAGAATCCCCGGAAAGATTCCTGAAACCACGGATCTCCCGGGCAACGGATTATCACCGAATGAAAGAACTAGACGATCTGCTTATTGTGGGGGTCCGTGCATCCCTGGCCGCCGGTGAGGCGATACTTGGCGTTTATGAATCCGATTTTCAGGTAGACATTAAAGAAGACGGGTCCCCACTGACCCTGGCAGATCAACGCGCCCACGCGATTATCGATTCGGCACTGGAACCCACGGGGCTGCCGATTCTCAGCGAGGAGGGAAAGGACGTCCCCTACGAGCAGCGAAAAGCCTGGGAAGTGTTCTGGCTGGTGGATCCATTGGACGGCACGAAAGAGTTCATCCATCGGCGGGGAGAATTTACCGTCAACATAGCACTCATCGAAAACGGACGGCCGACATTGGGTGTGATTTATGTACCGACCGGGAACCGGCTCTATTTCGGTCACATCGAATCCGGTGCATATCGCACTCGAGGCGATTCCGCCGCGCTGGCGATTGCCTCTGCCGAATCATCGGAGAAGTCCATGTCCGCCCTGCTCAAAAACTCGGAGCGTCTGCCGATCGCCACAACGGATTCGCCGGTGCTCCACATCATCGGAAGCCGCTCCCACGCAACCGAGCACATGGAGCGCTTTCTGGAAGAAAAACGCCGGAAAGGCCGGGCGGTCCAGTTTGTTTCGGCGGGCAGCTCACTCAAATTTTGCCGGGTGGCTGAAGGAACGGCAGACGTTTACCCCCGGTTCGGTCCCACGATGGAGTGGGATACGGCAGCCGGGCAGGCCGTTGCGGAATGCGCCGGCGCCGATGTCATCGAGCACCCGGCCGGAACCCCGCTTTCCTATAACAAGCCGGACCTGCATAATCCCTGGTTTATGGTGCGCCGAAAGACACGCCAATAAGGTTTGCCGGTTGGCCCGTGGGCCGGTTAGCCGGTTTGCCGGTTTGGCCGGTGAGCGGCTCGCCCAGGCTCACCCCTTGACGGTTGTGATTTGCCGCCTGCAGGAGGCGTCATTAGTCCCTCTCTGCAGGACGTTATTTATCGTTTTTCGATTTTATGGAACCAAAATCCGCAATTCAAAATCAAGGATCCCTGTCTCTTGGATCTTGCATCCTGAATCCTGCCTGACCGGCCCACGGACCGACGGGCAAACGGGCCAACCGGCCAAACCGGCAAACCCCAGCGGGCAGCCTTTCCATGCTGCTTAAACCATAGTGAAGATGCCGATGCAGACTGTGGTATGCCACATTTAGTTCGGCTCCCGCTGGAGTATCTCTTCCGCCAGCATCACGTAGTCGAGGGCACCGAAACTGCTGCGACGGTAATAGACAACCGGCCTGCCGACATCGGCGCTGTCGGCGATGGTTGTATTGGCGCGGATCACCGTGTCGAGTAGCTGCGGCCCATAAACATCATGGGCTTTGAGCTGCTCCAGGATGCGATGGCCAACCCGGGTGCGCTGATCGAACATGGTGGGGACGATGCCGGTGATCCTCAATCCCGGATTGATCTCCTGCCGTATCGCGCCGATGGTGTCCAGCAACTCATCCAGGGCTCCGAAGGCATACGGGTGGGTCTGGCATGGAATCAGGATTTCCGTTGCATAGGCCAGCACGTTGACCGTCAGAAGGGAAAGGCTCGGCGGCGTATCCAGGATAATAAACGGGTACTGTCCGTCCAGCCCGGCCATGGCTTCACGAAGTCGGTTTTCCCTGCCCGGTACATCCACCAGTTCGACTTCTGCTCCGGCAAGATCCACATGGGATGGGATAACGTCAAGGCCCTCCCATTGGCTTGGCACGACTGTCTCGGAAACGGGTTGCCTGTCCAAAAGAACATTGTATACCGTCGGCGCTCCCGGATCGAGTTCAATCCCGATCCCCTTCGTCGCATTGAACTGCGGGTCCATGTCGACAACCAGCACGTTGAAGCCCTTCTGCTGCAGGGCAGCCGCCAGATTGATGACCGTGACGGTTTTCCCAACGCCCCCCTTCTCATTGGCCACTGCGATAATGCGAATTTTGTTTGCTGTCATGCTCCATTCCTCCTGTCGGTCCGGTCAGATGGTATGCTTTCGTTTTACGTTGGGTCGATTTGGGCGCGCAGGTTCGTTAATGCTGCGGTAATATCGGCAACCTGTTTTTCGAGATCACCCAGCGTGTCCAGGGCATGCTGCTTTTCACTCTGTTCCGTGTGAACGAGTTTTACCATGGAGGATGAATCTGTGGCATACGCTTGAAAGCGGTCGGTCAGCGCCTCCTGCAGATGGCCGGATGTTGCATCGATGAGTTTGAGAAGGAACTGAAATTTGATGTTTTCCTTGTAGTCCTTGAAATGGAATAGAATGGACCGTTCGGTTTCCCGTTTGATCCGCTGGAAACCGTCCCGCAGGGCCAACAGGGCTTCTTCACGTTCGTTTCGAAGCGGTTTCTTGAATATTTTCTTGACCACTTTGACAACCTTGTAAATGCCCAGCCGCATCACGGCTTCGGTCCGGATCTTTGCGCTGTAGTGCATTTGAGTCCCTGCCGGCGGCAGCGCCAGGCTCGCCAGGTTGCGGATCGTCTCCATGTCCGGCAGGGTGACCGTTTGTTGCTCCCTCGCAGAAAGGGAGATCCCCACGCCGCCCATGGACTGATCGTGTTCCAGCAAAGCGTCGCGGATCATGGCATCATAGGGTTCGGCAACGGTTTCGAGAGAGCTCTTGATCTTTTCTTCTTCCTCTCGGACGAAGCGGATCACTTCCGGATTGACGGATTCCGCCAGATACGTGTTGAGCGCCTGCCGGAATTCCTGAAAGACCAGATACATGGTGCTGGAGAAGCCGGCGTTGGACACATTCTCCTCATAGTCTCCGAAGTTCAGCCGGTAGCCGTGAATAAAATCCTGTATACTTCCGACAATCGCCGTACTGCGTGGATCGAAGAACCTGTCGACATCGGACTTTACCGTTTTTTGCACTTTCTGAACGGTCCCCTGCAACGTGCTGTTTATCATGGACCGGATCTGGTTCATACGTTCCTTGTGTCGGTTTATTTTGTCGATGACGTCGGCAGCCCCTGTGGCGTCTCGCCCCAGAATATCGCTGTTGACCCGGATCCAGTCTGCGAGGCCGGCAACAATCACGGCAATCCGCTCCACATTGTTCGTGAGTAACAGGGATAGGCGCTCCTCACTCAGCTTGTGTTGAAACGCCTCCAGGAAGCGTTCCGATCCGTCATCGGAAAAAGCCACCAAGGATTTGTCGTTTTCCCATTGATCCAACCGCTGGTGATCCTTTTCAATAAGATCGCTCCGGCGCTCCCTGAACAGATTGAACAGAGCGGACAGAGTGTATACTTCCGGACCGGATTTTATGAGAGTGATCTCTTCCGTAATTTTGCCGACCAGCGTCTTAAGATCCTCCAGAGAGTCGTGATCGCTGAAATCAGCATTCACGACAAAGAGAATATTGTGAAGAATCCCCATCTTCTTGATAATGTTGAGCAGTTTGATATCCGCCTGCCGCAGCCCGGTACGACTGCTGATAACATAGACAATCAGATGGGTCATCAGCAGGTAATCCTGAATCATGGAGAGGTGAATCGGATTGGGGGAATCGCCGCCCTGGCAATCGGCAATTTCAATATTTCTGTCCAGATCGATCCCCGCGATATCCAGTTCGATGTCCTTCATGTAAACGGATCGGAAATCGTTTGCCACAAATTGTCGATGTTCATGAAACCGGCCCCCGGCGATTTCAAATGTGATCGATTCCGGTCCGATCAGATCCTTCATTTCATCGTAGCCCCGGACATAGCTCGATAGAAGCACGCTGTTGGCATCCCGGGAATCACTGGTGATCAGGTGATCGGTCGTAAGCTGTGCGAGAGCGTCGGCAAGACCGGTTCGATCCTTTTCGCGCCGGATATCAAAGTCCCGGTTTTCGGAGCGCCAGGATAAATTCGGGAACAGGGCAGTTGCCAGATCGATCTCGCTGTTCACGTCATCCCAGGATTTCAAAAAGAGTTTGGCTTTAGTACGCCGGCCGCTCCGGACACGCGTCACGATGGATGTAATGACGCCGGCGCCCCGCTTTAGAAGGTCACCTTTCAGCAGAGAATTGATGAAGGTGCTCTTTCCGGATTTAATGGCACCGACCACTGCAACCCGGAACACCTCCTCTTCGAGCTGACGCTGAATTCTTCCGCACGTGGCTTCCCAGTCTTCGAATACTCGGGGGTCCAACTCCGGCATGGATGTTAACCGGGCGAACACCTCCTCCAGACTACGGGTGATTTCCTGCAGGTTCTTTTTCAGATCCCTGAAACGGTCCATGATGTGGCGCGCGGGGCCTCCGGTGTGTTAGAGTGTGGCCGGAACAGCCGAGAAGGCATGCGTTTAACTGTGGCCGACGTCCGGTCGGTAGTAAAACCCGCTAAGCAGAAATGACTTGCGCCGCTTCTTACACTGCTTTTGCCGGATTGTCAAAATGAATCCGGAGCGCTGGGTCGGTATCCGCAGGGTATCGTCCGATAATGAGCGCCCATGAACCCTGAGCTCAATTTCATAAAGGGCATGGATTGAACGAGACCGGAAACAGGCCCGCTGCAGAAGGATTTGATTGTATCCCGGCGTCACAGCGGCAAGAACACACATCATATGTTTTAAAATCTGTCGTTTTGTGCTAATGTGCGATGCAGTCCACAATCAACGGCGGTCCATGCCATCGCCATATCCGTATCGACCCGACAGAGGAAACGTCATATTTATGTCTGAGAAGCATCCTGAATGCCCTTTGTACAACCCGTTGAATTGCAAAGAGTACTACAATCCCAAGCTTTGCGCCTTTGTGCGTAAGGACAAGGAATGTTTAAAAAAGAAAAAGCCGAAGCCCCGGGCTAAAACAAAGAGCAAGTAACCATCCCACCGATTGGAATGCCCCCAGCATCAGGAGATACGCCGCGGGTCCGACACCCATGGCAATGGCTTCCAGAATATCGATCGTGTTGCTCATTCCCAGTGAAGCAGTCACCTGAAGGCATCCTTCCCAGTGAAACGGTGAACCGTGTAGCACGAAGACCTCTCCGATATGCACCGGACCGCCAATAAAGACCGGAGTCTTTTCGGCATGTATCGGGGCAGTGATTTTCAGTTCGTTGAATATAACATCGGCGGTAAGCGATTGATGGACCCTGTTGATAACGAGACCCAACGCGCCATCTGCCGTATGTTCGGATATGCAGGTGACTGTCTGAAAAAAATTGGGGTCCAAAAGACCCGGCATCGCCATCAGAAAATGGCCTTTTAAAGATTCGGATTGGATCGTTTCCATCTCACCTCCGGGCATGATGTTAAATAACGTTCCGATGTCGAGAAAGTATCGCCCGGTATCGATAGTTGTCAAGGAAGCTCTCATGTCATGTCCGTTCCGGGACACCGGCGAGAACGACATTTAAATTCGCGAGGTGAATTTATTTTGACACATCCTCGGATTACCGCCTATGAATGAAATCGCTCCGGGCTTTTATCAAACGCGGCAACACCGCTCATCGGGCCAAGGGGTTATCCGCATTTATGGCGGCGGGCGAATAGATCTATGCGAGCAGCACGTGGCAGGGTATAATGAAGTCTCATCGGGACATCACATGCCAGGACCGGGGTGAATAAGGCCATTGCCCGCTCATTCCGAAACCCGGAACGGTTGGGAATGCATGTTTATGGCCTTTCGGCAGATTTGCTATTCCGTCAGGATCGGCACTTGGCATCTTAGGATCGAACGGGGGTACCATGGTCACCAGAAGTTCGACGCGTCGCAATATGCGATCAGATGGTGAACACATTTTTCTGGCCGGTGTTGCGGCAGTCCGGGCCGACGCGGCGGTGTTCGAACACTGTCGAAGAAAAGCGGATCGACTCTATGTCGGTGATGACGGTTTTGATGTGAACCGGTTCCGCCGTATTTTTGTTGTCGGTGCGGGAAAAGCATCGGCTGCCATGGCCCGTGCGCTGGAACACATTTTACCGACCGAAATTTCAGGCGGCGTTGTGTCGGTCAAATACGAACATACCGCCGTATTGAAGACTGTCCGCCAGGTGGAGGCGGGCCATCCGGTGCCCGACGCCCACGGTGAAAAAGCCGCGCAGTCCATCATCGAGCTGGTGCAACAGGCAGAGGCATCGGACCTGGTGCTCTGCCTGATTTCAGGGGGTGGATCGGCACTGCTGCCCCTGCCGGCGCCGGGTATCACGTTGGCAGACAAACAGGAGATGATTCGACAACTGCTCGCCTGTGGCGCGACCATCCACGAGATCAACACCCTTCGTAAACACACATCCGCCATAAAAGGCGGACGACTGGCGGAAGCGGCATATCCGGCCACGCTGATATCCCTGATCCTCTCGGACGTCATCGGGGATGATCTGGATGTGATCGCCTCCGGACCGACGGTCCCGGACACGAGCACCTTCCAGGATGCTCTGGCCATCGTCCATACCTATCGCCTTGACGAAAAGCTGCCCAAGCCGATCCTGGAGCATCTGGAGGCCGGCCATGACGGTCACCTTCCTGAAACACCAAAGACCGGCCATCACGCATTTGAACGGACCGTAAACCTGATCATCGGCAGTAATATGCAGGCGATCCGGGCTGCCGAACAAGAGGCCCGCAATAGGGGCTACCACTGTCTAATTCTCTCATCCCTGGTCGAGGGCGAAACACGCGAGGCCGCTCGATTTCACGGCGCCATTGCCAGGGAAATTCTAAACAGCGGGCACCCGATACCGAAACCCGCCTGCCTGATTTCCGGAGGAGAGACAACGGTTACCCTCAAAGGAAACGGTATCGGCGGACGAAACCTGGAGTTCGCCCTGGCGGCCGCCATCGACATTGCCGAGCACGATGGCATTGTGATCCTCTCCGGGGGAACGGACGGCACGGACGGTCCGACGCCGGCGGCGGGGGCCACTGTAGACCACAACACGGTCAAAAAGGCGGCGGCCGTCGGACTGGACGCCCGGGAATTTCTGGAACGCAACAACAGCTACCCGTTTTTTGAACAGCTGGGCGATCTTATCATCACCGGTCCAACCGATACCAATGTGATGGACCTGCGGATCGTGCTGGTCCGCTAGCCCGAACATGGCATATCACTGCCCGGCCTGCCGGGGGTCCGGCACATGGTATCGTACTTGAGAAGGAACATCGGATGAAAGCGGTTGTCCAGCGGGTCACGGAAAGCTCGGTATGCGTTGGTGACAAAAGGGTCGGCCACATCGGGCCGGGGCTGGTTGTCCTGCTCGGTGTCGGGCAGGATGACGGGCCTGCCGATGCCGACTGGCTGGCCGATAAAATCTGCCATCTGCGGATATTCGAGGATGAAGCGGGCAAGATGAACCGGTCCCTGCTGGATTCCGGCGGGGAAATGCTCATCGTGTCCCAGTTCACCCTTTACGGGGATTGCCGAAAAGGTCGCCGTCCATCATTTACCCGGGCCGGTGATCCGGATACCGCCAGGGAACTCTACGAATATTTTGTCCGGAAGGTTCGAGCCTATCGCATCCGAACACAAACAGGCCGATTTCGTGCCGAGATGGCGGTACACATCGTCAACCACGGCCCGGTAACGCTGATCCTGGAGACACCATGACCCTCATGTCGCACCGGATTTTCCGATGTCACCAGCTCCCCCGGTTAAACGTCCGCGCCGTCCATGGGCGTTACCGGGTTCACCGGCACGCCGTATGGATATGCTGGCTGCTGGTCACGGTAGGTACGATCGTCGGGGCTGCCTCGCCGGGCCATGCATGGAACCCGACCGTTGGAGAAAGACTGTCCGGACTGATTGGTGAGAAAGATTCCGTAGCGGTAATGGATGATAGGGATCAGCTGCTGTACGCAAAACACATCGACCAATCCAGAATTCCCGCCTCGACATTAAAATTGCTGACCAGTTTGGTAGCCATCCACACGCTTGGTCCGGAGTACCGATTTCGCACCGATTTCTACGGGGGCGGCGATCATGCCCTGAAAGTGAAAGGATATGGCGATCCATTGCTGATCTCGGAAGTGCTATCGGAGATTGCTGGTCAGTTGGCGGATCGTCTTTCAGAACCCGTGGCGGATCTGATCCTCGACGATTCCTATTTTCAGGAACCGTTGATCATACCCGGCGTAAACGATTCCCTGAATCCGTATGACGCTCCCAGTGGAGCGCTGTGCGCGAACTTCAATACCGTCTATTATCAACGCCAAAACGGGGTCTATGTGAGCGCCGAGCCGCAGACCCCGCTGCTCCCGGTGGTCATGGACCGGATCCATCGAACCGGGCTGGATCACGGCCGGATCGTACTGAGCCATAACAAACAGGAGCTTCTGTTGTATGCTGGTCAGCTGCTGGCCTATTTTTTGTCGGAGAAAGACCTTCCGGTTCAAGGGGATATTCGACCCGGTCGGGTCGATCCGGCCACAGACCGGCTCATTCTGGCGCATCGATCGCCGTTCACCCTCGTCCAGGTGATCGAAAAGATGCTCGAGTTTTCCAATAACTACGTGGCCAACCAGCTGCTGATCGCCGCCGGCGCTCGCGCCTATGGCCCTCCTGGGACATTGGACAAAGGGGTTCGACTTCTGAAGGACTACTTGGAACAACAGATGGGCATGCAGGGCGCCGTTTTTGAGGAAGGCTCCGGCATTTCTCGGAAAAATCGCCTAACCGCACGTGTCATGCTGCTCATTCTGGATCGATTCACTCCATATCGGCATCTTCTGCAACAAGACGGACCGGTCTGGTTCAAAACAGGGACACTCCATGGCATCCGTACACGGGCAGGCTACATTGAGGGGGGCGGAGACGACGTCTACCGGTTCGTAGTGCTGCTGAATTCCAATCGCCATTCCGCCGCACGCATCGTGTCGATCATTCAGAAAGGATTGGAAGAGGAGTAAGAAGGAATCCACTCAAGCAATGGGGTATGCAGGAGAGAGTGTCTAAGTTGCCTGAACCTGAATATTATCCCGTCACTTGATTTTAGGCATTTAAGGCACTTTTGGCATTTTTGGCATTTATCATAGCGTTATTCACTAGTAATGTGCGCGTAGGCGCTGTGATTATGGATCGATTCGAAATTCTCGGCGCTCACGGAAAACCACGTAATGTTGCTATCCGAGTTCAGCACCTGGGCCACGTCCCGGACAATATCTTCAACGAATTTTGCGTTGGCATACCCCTTCTCCGTCACCCGCTTTTCATCGACCCGTTTCAGAACCGAGTAAACATCGCAGGAAGCGCAGGATTCCACGAGCTCAATTAAATCCTCGAGCCAGACGAACCGCTTGAAACGCACGGCCAGCCGGACTTCTCCCCGCTGATTGTGGGCACCGGCGTCGCTGATTTCCTTCGAGCAAGGGCAAACGGAAGTGATGGGCACCAGGACCTCCGAGACCAAATCGACGCGTCCCGTGGGATCACTGTAACCGATCAGGCTGCAGGTATAGTCCATCAATCCCGGCACCTCGCTGATGGGTGCGGCCTTCTCGATAAAGTAAGGGAAGGTGACTTCGATGTGAGCCGACCGGGCGTTCAGTTGAACTTTCATCTCCTCCAGGATGGTGGAGAAATTCTCGAGGGATATTTCCGGACGGAAAAGATGAAGAAGTTCGATAAAGCGGCTCATATGGGTCCCCCGGTTTTTGTGGGGAAGATCCACAAACATGTCGATATTCGCTACGGTGGGCTGGACACGGTTTCGGCGATCCAGTACGGTGATGGGATATCGGATGTTTTTAATGCCCACTTTGTCGATGCGAATGTTGCGGTTATCCTCTTCGTTCTGGACATCCCGCATATTCCCATGATCTGGACGGTGTTCGTTGGGGGTGAACATGCTGCAACGGTCTCCGTGAAGCTGTCGTGAAATTACCGAACATGTCCTGCAAACGTCATCATGTCAGGTATCGGGCGTATCCACATCGATCCAGCTCATAACAGATACTCCGGATTGACATGGTGCAGGGCCCGGAAGATATTTCCCTTGATGTTACGGTTGCTCCGATAGAGCTGCTGGAGCATTTTCTTTATAAAACGTCGCCGGGAGTTGCGGGCCGATGGACACGGGTTCTCAAATATCGGATAACCCTGCTCGTCCGCCCACTTCCGGATGAGCGTCTCATCGGTGTAGGCTAATGGCCGGATCACGGTGAAGCGTCCGTTGAAGAACGGCTGCATCGGGTGCATGGTGCTCACCTCACCGGCATAGCACATGTTCAGAAACAGGGTTTCGATGATGTCATCTTTGTGATGCCCCAGCGCCAGCTTGGTGCACCCCAGTTCGTCGGCAATTTCAAAGAGTCGCTTCCGCCGCAGACGCGAGCATAGAAAGCATGGGTTTTCACGATTGTCAGGGCTGTGGCCGCGAAGCCCGTAATCGGTGATCTCGACACGCAGCGAATAACCCATTTTTTGGACAACCGCGGCGATGTCATTCCCCGGCCCGGGAGCGAACCCAGGGTCGATGTAAACCGGGAATAACCGGTACTGAATGCGGGATGCGTCCCAGGCGTTCGGACAGCAGCCACAGGAGGGTCAGGCTGTCCTTGCCGCCCGACACGCCCACAACAACCCGGTCGCCATCTTCGAGCATCCCGTACCGGTGGAGCGCTTTGCCAGCGGCGCGATTGAGGGCTTTGTAGGTATGATCTTTCCTGGGCAATTGGAAATCACCCGGCATTCACGCAATAGGGGTGGTTCATTGCAGGTCGAAACCCATACACCCGGTCGATCAACGGCGTAAATTGGATCATTCCGCTATTCCGCAGCATCTTCTTCTTTTTTGATAACGGTGACCTTTCCGGCCGCAACTTCTCGAAGCGCTACGACAATGTCCTCATTCTTGGGTGAGCTAACCAGGTATTCCGATCCTTCACGAATCTGGCGTACACGCTTGGCAGCCATGTGAACGAGCAGGAAACGGTTCCGTGTTCGCTTCAGGCAGTCCTCTATAGTGATTCTGGCCACAGATCAACCTCCTTATAATATCGTGCGACGATGTTATGAAACGCGACGATGTCGCTGTTGGGGCGAAACGCTGATGCGCCTTCAACGCGGCGGCATTATCCGCTGCTATTGTGGCGAATACGGTTTATCCCTGCAGCAAGCCGCAGAGCATTGCGAAATTTCTTGAATCGGTCCAGCGCCGGAAGCGCCGCACGTTCGCCTGACAAAAGATTTTCATCTAACCGGATGTTGTCCCGTTCCGCACCGTTGAGCGGGATCTCCGCTTCGCCACAGCGAGCAACAGGGATTAATAAATTTCCACGCAGCCGGACCCGGAAAACTATAAAATGTCCACAAGCTCAAAAGCCCGCGGCCCCCCGGGGGTGATGACCCTGATTTCATCCCCCGTTTTCTTTCCGACAAGGGATTTCCCCAGGGGTGATGAAACGGAGATGCGGCCTTTGTTAATATCGGACTCGTCCGGTCCCACCAGCTGGTATTCCAGTTCCTCACCGGTGTCGATGTTTTCGATGAGAACCCGACTCCCGAAAACGGCACGATCTTTCGGCAGGTAGTCCGGATCGATGATTTCCGCCGAAGCGATCTTGTATTCGAGTTCGCTCAACCGTCCTTCAATAAACGCCTGCCGCTCTTTTGCGGCTTCAAATTCCGCATTTTCGGACAGATCACCGTGGGCCCTGGCCTCTTCGATGGCCTTGATATTCCGGGGCCGCTCCACGCTTTTTAAACGGCGCAACTCCTCTTTGAGGGCTTCCAAGCCTTCCTTGGTGATGGGTGTCCGTTCCAAAGTTCTGTCTCCTTATGCAAATTCGGGGGATGCCCGTCTATCGCTCAGTGGTCTCTGATTTGGAAATGTAGTCCGCGACAAGGTCACCCACCTCCGAGGTGGAAAATCCCATTTGGCCGGCGCCGACACCTTTTAAATCATCCCGGAGGACTGTTATGATACCATTTTCCACCCGGCCGGCGGCGGCGCTTTCGCCCAGGGTCTCCAGCATCAGCTGCGCTGAAGAGATGGCAGCCAGGGGATTGATGACCCCCTTACCGGTGTATTTGGGCGCCGATCCACCGATGGGCTCGAACATGGACACCCCTTCCGGGTTCAGGTTACCGCCGGCAGCGATTCCCATGCCGCCCTGAATCATGGCGGCCAGATCGGTAATGATGTCCCCGAACATATTGTCCGTGACAATGACATCGAACCATTCCGGGTTCTTCACCATCCACATGCAGATGGCATCGACGTGGGCATAATCGGTCTCGATATCCGGGTATTCCCGGGCAACCTCATGGAAAGTCCGCTCCCACAGGTCGAACGCGAAGGTGAGCACGTTGGTCTTTCCGCAGAGGGTCAGCTTGCGTCCCTTATTCCTGCGCCGGCAGTATTCAAATGCATATCGGATGCAGCGTTCGACACCTTTTCTGGTGTTGATCGACTCCTGCACGGCGACTTCATCCGGCGTCCCCAGTTTCAGGATCCCGCCGGCACCGGCATACAGACCTTCTGTGTTTTCCCGCACAACCACAAAATCGATGTCCTCCGGCGTTTTATCCTTCAGCGGGGTATCCACCCCCTCATAGAGCTTGACGGGGCGCAGATTGACATATTGGTCCAGATGAAAGCGCATATTCAGGAGGATGCCCTTTTCGAGAATACCGGGCTGGACATCCGGATGGCCGATGGCTCCCAAATAGATGGCGTCATAGGTTCCCAGTTCCGCCAGGTCGGCCTCTGAAAGTACCACGCCGGTGGCCTTATAGTGGTCTCCACCAAAGGGGAAATAGGTAAAATCAAATCGACAGCCACAGGCCGTGGCGACGGTATTCAACACCTTGATACCCTCAGCGGTGACTTCAGGCCCGGTGCCATCTCCCGGGATGACGGCGATGTTGTAAGAGGCTTCTGTTGTCAATGGTTTTCAACTCCTTTTTAAACGGTGTCTATTTGTCGTCGTTGGGCGCGGCCTCGATGATGCCCCATCCATGGGGCAAGATCGGTTTTACGTTTCCGGATGTTCCGGGTTCGACAGATAGGCGACGATGGACGAACCCGCGGTCACCGTTTCGCCCTTGCTCACAGTGGGCTTTGAATCCGCCGGCAGATAGAGATCCACCCGGGATCCAAAACAGATGATGCCGAATCGTTGACCCCGCCGGAGCACGTCGTCCTGCTGGACCCGGCAGATGATTCGCCGGGCCACGAGGCCGGCCACCTGAACGAGCCCAAGGGCGCGGCCGTCATCCATTTCGATTTCCAATGCATTGCGTTCATTGTCGTCCGAGGCCTTGTCCAGGCTGGCAGCCACAAATTTTCCGGGATGATATGCCACCCGGGCCACGCGACCGGTCACCGGCATGCGGTTGACGTGGACGTTAAACACAGACATGAAAGTGCTGATCTTGATAAAATTGCCGTCTTCAAAAGGACTTCGATCCACCGGGGAGATGGCAATCACTTTACCGTCTGCAGGGGCTATCACCGCCAACGCGTTTTGAGGTACCACCCGATCCGGGTCCCGGAAAAAGTAGCAGAGAAATAGAGACACCAAAAGCCCTGCCAACGCGGGAAGGGCCATTTCCAGCAATGCGAATATGGCGGTGACAAAGGCGCTTGCACCGATTAGGGGAATGCCCTCCGGGGCAATGGGAACCGCTGTTTTCCGGGGGGGTTCCGGCCAATTGTAATCGGTCATGGTTTTCGGGCCCGATGCTAAAATCGTAAAACGATGTTATGAAACGCCACGATGTCGCGGAAAGCTCTACAGGTTTACCCGCCTATGGCGGCGCCGGAGGCGACCAGGGTTCATCCGCTATGATTGTGGCGGGTTAACATTTTCATCCCTGCGTAAAACTGCCGCGGTTTCCGAATTTTGGTTACCCGTTCCGTTTAGTTAGAGTAGGCGACGACGGCTCTGCCGACCTGGTACTTAAAACTGCTACTCATAGTAAATAATCCGGAGCAAGTCAATATATACTATTTCATCGTCCTTTCCCGGGCCAGCTCCGCATCCGATTTACGGATATAGAAGGGCGCCATGGTGTCGACAGGGTCGCTTTCTCCCCGTTCCAGACGGAATGCAGCCAGGCGCGTCACCGAGGAAACCCGGATCCGATTCCACTCCGGCGGCGCCAGGGTTGCATTTTCCCGGTGTCGACGGCGGATCACATCTTCATAGAGGATAACCCCGTCGCCCACAAAAAGGGTGCGCGCATTGCTTTTAGGGATCGTTTCAGGCGGACCGACACGGGGCACGGTATCCTCCACCAGACGCCCTTGTTCGACCCGATAGACCGCATAGTAGACTTCGTTTTTGCGCGCATCGATCACGGCACAAATGCGCTCTGCCACATCACCGACCACTTGTTGGGCCAGCGCTTCGAGGCTGGAAATGCCCGCCAACGGCTTTCCCGAGGCATAGGCGAGCCCCTTTACCGTGCTGATTCCGATACGAAGACCGGTGAAACTTCCCGGTCCCCGGGTCACGGCAAACCCGTCGATCTCATCCAATGCCAGGTCTGCGGCCGCCAGCGCCCTGGAGATGGTATCAACCAGATGTCGTGAATGGGTTTGCCCGGATGTCAGGCAGAGTTCACAAATCGGATGGCCGCCATCCGACACGCAGACGCCGCAGATGCGGCTCGATGTGTCCACCGCCAGGATTTTCATCTCTTGGTCCTGCGGCGTTTTTTCGGATCTTTTTCCAGCGCCACCGGAAGTACTTCATCCATGTGTTGAACCGGGATGAAGCGAATGCGGCGACGGACGTGACCCGGTATTTCAGAGAGATCCTTCCGGTTTTTCTCGGGTATAATAATGGTCCGGATCCCGGCCCTGAGAGCCCCCAGCGCTTTTTCCTTCAGTCCGCCGATGGGGAGCACCCGACCCCTGAGGGTGATTTCACCGGTCATGGCGACATCCTTGTGAATGCGGATCTGGGTAAGACTTGAAATCAATGCCGTGACCATTGCGATGCCGGCCGAGGGACCGTCTTTTGGAATCGCGCCGGCGGGTACATGGATGTGCACATCCTGGTTGTCGAGGAGATTTTCCTTGATTTTGAAGACGCCCAGCTGAGCCTTGGCATAGCTGACCGCCGCCCGGACGGATTCCTGCATGACTTCGCCCACCTGCCCGGTGATGATCAGTTCTCCCTTCCCGCCGATGAGTGTCGCCTCCACGTAAAGGACCTCACCGCCGATTTGGGTCCACGCCAAGCCGGTTGCCAGCCCCACCTGGCTCTCTTCCTGGTCCATCTCGGGCTGATATTTGGAGACCCCCAGAAACTTGTGTAGATTCCGACGGGTGATGGCATACGGCCCCTTTTGGCCTTCTGCGATCCGCCGCGCGACTTTCCGCGACAGACTGCCGATTTCCCGTTCCAGATTCCGAACTCCGGCTTCCGCCGTGTATTCGGCAATAACTTGCCGGAGGGCACCGGGACTGAGGCTCAATGTTTTCGGCCTCAGTCCATTCTCCTTGATCTGCCGCGGCAACAAATGCCGGCGGGCAATTTGAATCTTTTCTTCCTCGGTGTATCCGGAGAGGTTGATCACCTCCATCCGATCCAATAATGCCGAGGGGATCGTATCCGTAAAATTCGCGGTTAGAATGAACATGACATTTGAAAGGTCGAAGGGAAGATTCAAATAATGATCGCTGAACGCATTGTTCTGCTCCGGGTCAAGGGCTTCCAACAGTGCCGAAGAGGGATCCCCCCGGAAATCGGCACCCAGCTTGTCAATCTCGTCCATCATGAACACCGGATTTTTCGTACCGCATTGCTTGAGGCTCTGTAAGATGCGTCCCGGCAGGGCACCGATATAGGTACGCCGGTGTCCGCGGATTTCCGCTTCGTCCCGGATCCCCCCAAGGGAAATGCGCACGAACTTCCGTTTGATGGCCCGGGCGATCGCCTGCCCCAATGAGGTTTTCCCGACTCCGGGCGGTCCCACAAAGCACAAAATGGGCCCTTTCATGCGGGGATTGAGTTTTCGGACACTGAGATATTCGAGGATCCGGTCTTTAACGTTCTGAAGGCCGTAGTGGTCCCGATCCAGAATGGTCTTGGCCCGGTGGATATCGATGAGGTCCTTGGTTGATTTATTCCAGGGCATACCCACCAGCCAATCCAGATATGTTCGGACCACCGAAGTTTCCGCGGCATCCGGATGCATTTGGGCCATCCGGCGAAGCTGTTTTTCAGCTTCTTCCCGTGCCGGTTTCGGCATTCTGGCCCGGCGGATTTTTTTGCTGTATTCCTCGACTTCCTGGCCTCGCTCGTCCAGTTCCCCAAGCTCCCGATGGATGGCGCGTACCTGCTCCCGCAGAAAGAAATCCCGCTGGCTCTTGGATATTTCGTCTTTCACATCGGACTGGATCTTGGCCTGCATGGCCGACAGGGCCAACTCACGGGTGAGCAGGTCATTCACCCTCCGGAGACGGGTAACCGGGTCGGTCGTTTCCAGGATATCCTGGGATTCCTCGATTTTCAGTTTCAGGTTGGAGGCCACTAGATCGGCCAGTTTGCCCGGTTCTTCAACACGCTCCAGGATACTTCCGATATCTCCGGAATATTCCCCGCGAAGGGACAGGATTTTTTCGGCCTGTTCCCGGACATTCCGCATTAGCGCCTCTGTTTCAATCGTGATTTTGTCGACCGATTGTTCAAAAATACGGTCAATGCGAACCCGGTAGAAGGATTTTTTGCGAACATATCGCGTGATTTCGGCGCGTGCCACACCCTGTACCAACGCTTTGACCCGGCCGTCCGGAAGTTTGAGCATCCGCAGCAGACGGCCGACGGTCCCCATGGTATAGATGTCGTCCGGCCCCGGGTTTTCAATGATCGGATCTCTTTGAGTGGCCAGCAGCATGTAGCGGTCCCCGGCCAGAGCCTCTTCGACCGCCAGAATGGACCGCTTCCGCCCCACAAACAAAGGCAGCAACATGTCGGTAAATATCACGACATCCCTGACCGGCAACAGGGGAAGCTGGTTTGGAATGTCCTCTTCGTCGGTGTCGTCCTCGATGAGGTGTATCAGATCGTCTTTATCGGTTTCTGCCATGAAACCTCCAGTTAGAATCCCATGACGATGTCATGAAACGCGGCTATGGGGCATGGTTACGTGTTTGACTCACGTCAATGAAACCATACCGGCAGGTCGAAAATACAGGTTACAGGTTATCGAAAAATTGGACAACCTACAATAAGCTCAATCTGTCTGTTCGCAATATCCATCTTGATTTTTTTCAATATATTTAGTATTTTATTTTTGTAATCCTCTTTAAGGAACGATCTCCCGATGTGTTGTCTGTTTTGAATGAAAAACAGCCGGCAAACCGATGGAGCCATTCACATCAGTCACGGCAACACCCATCGGATACCACACTGTCGATCGGAACCAATTGATGACGTTCGTTGACGACCTGTACTTCTTCCTGCTCGGTCTGTGTATCGGAAGCTTCATGAACGTGGTGATCTATCGGCTCCCCGCCTCGGAATCGATTGTTCGGCCCGGTTCGCGATGCCCCAACTGCCGAACCCCGATCCGCTTCTATGACAATATACCGGTGTTTAGTTGGCTGTTTTTGAGAGGTAAATGCCGGAGTTGCGGCGTTCGGATACCCATCCGATATGCGCTCATTGAATTGCTGGGAGGCATTACCGCGCTGGCCGTTTACCTCCGATTCGGTATGACTGCCGAAGGGCTGATCTATTTTCTGTTTATCGCCACCCTCATCGTGGTGACCTTTATCGATATCGACCATCGTATCATTCCGGATCGCATCACGCTGCCGGGCATCCCGCTGTTTTTCATGGCATCCCTGGTGCTGCCGGTGCCCACGTGGGTGGACGCTGTACTGGGAGTGGTGGTTGGCGGCGGGAGTTTGCTGGTGATTGCCTGGGGATATGGGTTGCTGACCGGACGGGAAGGCATGGGCGGAGGAGACATCAAGCTGCTTGCCATGATCGGCGCCCTCCTCGGATGGCAAGGGGTGATTTTCACCATATTCGCGTCCTCGGCCGTGGGTACCGTGACAGGCATGCTGTGGATGCTCCGTGCCGGAAAGGGCATGAAACTGGCCATACCCTTCGGTCCCTTCCTTTCCCTCGGCGGCATTTTTTATATCTTTTACGGACCGGTCTTCATCGGCTGGTACCTTCAGCGGATGGTGTTGTGATGGATCGGCGTCCACACCATGGGCTGTCCAGCAAATCTGCAACCAGACGTGCAACGGGGGACCTTAACGACCCATGCGCATTGCCATCATATCCGACGTACATGCCAACCTTGAGGCATTTAAAAGTGTTCTGACAGACATCGAAACCGTGGGGGTAGACAAGATTTTCTGCCTGGGCGACACCATCGGTTACGGTCCGAATCCCGAAGCTTCCGTCACCTTGTTGCGAGACAGGGCCATTCCTTCGGTCATCGGCAATCATGAAAAAGCGGTGCTCGACTTCCGGTTCCTGCGCGGGTTCAACCCGGTGGCCAGAGAGTCACTTCAAAAGACGATCAAGATGCTGAGCGAAGATACCCTCCGGTTTCTTGGCGGACTGGACACCAGCATCGTCGCTCACGACTGCCGATTCGTCCACGGCTTCCCCCTCGACTCGCCGATGACCTACCTGTTTCAGGTATCCGAAGCAAAGCTACGTCGAACGTTTGTGAAAATGCCGGAGCGGTGTTGTTTTGTGGGGCATACCCATCTTCTGGAATGTGTGGAGTGGAACGGTGATATCGCCGTGACGTCGGAAATGACGCGGCGAACCTATCGGTTGAATCCGGATCGCGCGTACATTATCAACGTCGGCAGCGTCGGACAACCCCGGGACGGAGACAACAACGCGAAATATAGTATCTTCGATACGGATGAAAATAGCCTGGAGGTCCGCTTTGTGCCCTATGACATCGCTGCCGTCGCCGAGAAAATCATCGCCAGAGGGCTGCCAAAGAGCCATGCGCTGAGACTGTGGTAGGTTCCATGAACAAGATCGGAAAATACAGGATCCGTGGACTTCTCGGCCGGGGCGGAATGGCCAAAGTCTACATGGTACAAATTCCCGTCATCGACAAAATCGCCGCGATCAAGCGGCTGGACCCGCGGGAAACCCTCCAAGCCCTGATGGGAGAGAACGCCCTTCGTGATCTGTTCATCGCTGAAGCGCGCACCATGGCCGCCATTCGGCATCCAAACATATTGGAAGTGCTCGATTACGACGAAGCCGAGGGCCGTCCGTATTTTCTCATGGAATATTATGCCGACAACCTCGGTGCCATAATGGGGGAATCCTATCGGGCGGAATCGGCCTCCCGGGTGATCCGGGCCGACAAGGCGTTCGATTTCTGCAGTCAGACCCTGGCCGGTCTCGTTCGGCTGCATGACGCCGGGATCGTGCACCGGGACATCAAACCGTTCAATCTTCTGGTGACGGAGAGGGGTTTGATCAAGATCGCCGACTTCGGGCTTTCAAAACTCCGAGGGGAAACGTTTTCCGGCCCGTCAAACCTCAAGATCGGCTCCCCTTATTACGCGCCTCCAGAACAGGAGACGGCACCGGACCGTGTCGACGCCAGAGCCGACTTGTATGCAGTGGGTGTCACCTTGTACAGAATGCTGACGGGACGGCTGCCGGAAAAAAAGCTGACGCCACCGAGTCAGATCAATCCGGGCCTGGACAGGGGCTGGGACGCGTTTGTTAGACAGTCTTTGGAGGTGCATCCCTCCGATCGGTTTACCACCGCAAGAGCCATGAAAAAGGCGCTGGCCGAGGTGTACGCGGATTGGCAGGCCCGACAGCAAGAGGCCTGTGACTTGCGAACAGATACCACAGCCGCCACCGCTCCGGTGATGCCGCTGTCGGATCGCCTGCGAAGCGCTCCGAGTAAAACAGCGGTAGCATTGGCTCGTGAGATGTTCCGGGTGGATGCGCTTGGGAGACCGGCCGAGTACATCGCAAACGCCTTCGAAGTGCGTCCCGACGGCACCGTGTTCGACCGGACAACCCGCTTGTTCTGGGAGCAGGCCGGATCCCCCTATCCGGTGAATTGGCGAGAAGCCGACCGGTATGTGGATCAGCTCAACCGGGAGCACCTCGGAGGCAAACAAGATTGGCGGCTGCCCACCGTCGACGAACTGACGTCGATACTAACAGAGGGGCTGGATGTTTGCATCGACCCGGTTTTCGACCCGATTCAGCAACGGCTCTGGAGCTGCGACCGGCGCTCCTATACTACCGCCTGGTACATAAATGTCGAACTGGGTTTTGTCCACTGGCAGGATGTCAGTGCTCCCTACTATGTTCGCGCCGTGAGTTCGGAATAAATCCTGGTGCACCTATTTGACGATGATATCATACCCCTGTGATCGCAACTCCTCGGCGACCGCTTCCCCATGCTCCGGGCCGCGTGTTTCCAACTCCAGTTCCACAAGGGTTTCGGTGATCGGTATGCCCCGAACCCGACGATCGTGATAGATGGTCAGGACATTGGCCTTCAGCCGGGCCACGGCGGCAAGCATGCCGGCAAGGGCGCCGGGGATATCCTCCAGGCGCACCCGGAGACGCATGATCCGACCACGTTTCAGCAGTCCCTGACCGATGATCCGTCCCAGCAACGGGCTGTCCACGTTGCCGCCGCTGACAATCAGCACGACCTTTCCAGCGGTCGGGGCCGCCACAGATCCGTTCATGAGGGCAGCCAGCGGAGCGGCGCCGGAGCCCTCGGCCAGGATCCGTTTCCGCTCCAGCAGCATCAGCATGGCCGCGGTGATCTGCTCTTCCTCCACCAGCACCACATCGGCCACGGCCTCCTGGATGATGTCGAAGCAGAGATTTCCCACCTGCTTGACGCTGATGCCGTCGGCAATGGACGAACGTGCCGCCACCCGTGTGATTTTTCCGGCTTTTCGAGACTCCGAGGCCGACGGGCAGACCGCGGCCTCTACCCCGATGACGTTGGCTTCCGGACGGATGGCACGCACCGCAGATGCAATTCCTGAGATGAGTCCGCCCCCACCGACAGGCACCAGGATCATGTCGGCATCCGGGATGTCGTCAAGTACTTCCAGGCCGATCGTCCCCTGCCCGGTGATAATATCGTTGTCATCGAAGGGGTGGAGAAAAGTCCGTCCTTCCTGACTCAGCTCCCTGGCTTTTTCCAGGGATGCATCGATACTGGTGCCATGTATCACCACCTTGCCGCCATAGCTGCGCGTGGCCTCCTGCTTGGTGATCGAGGCCCATTCCGGCATGACAATCGTGGCCGGAACACCGGTCTCCCGGGCGGCCAGGGCCACACCCTGGGCATGGTTGCCGGCAGATGCGGCCACCACGCCGCCCGGGCCGATGGCATCCCGTTGACGCATCAGCTTGTAAGTAGCGCCGCGGACCTTGAAGGACCCGGTTTTCTGAAGGTTTTCCAGCTTCAGGTAGACGTCGGCACCCATCCCTTCGCTCAATGTGGCCGAGTGGATGATCGGAGTACGGACAATATGGCCTTTGAGTTTTTCGGCGGCGGTCTGAATCGAAGCCAGGGGAATCATGGCAAGGCCCCTTATAATGGACAGTACGGTTAAATGAACTCCACTTAGATGTTAATGCGTTTTCGACAGTTCGATACCATCGTCAGTCGGGTCGGATTTCGGTTCCCGCCTTTCCTGCCACCGCCGCCTCGATATCTAAAATCGAGGTGATCACCGAGCGCTTGCCGCCGGCGCTGATGAACTGACACGCCGCCTCGATCTTGGGCAGCATGGAGCCGGGCGGGAAGTGCCCATGTTCGCAGTACGTTTGAGCTTCCGACACGGTCATTTGTCGAAGAAACCGCTGTTCCGACGTCCCGTACTGGAGGGCCGCTCCAGGCACGTCCGTAGCGATCAGAAAGATATCCGCTCCCGCTTCTTTGGCCAGGGCGGCACTGGCCAGATCCTTGTCGATGACCGCATCCACGCCCGCAAAGGAGCGGCCTTCCCGAACCACCGGAATTCCGCCCCCGCCACAGCAGATAACGATGAAGTCCCTGTCAATCAGAGCCCGTATTTCGCGTTTTTCAACAATGGTTATCGGCTTTGGCGACACGACGACCCGCCGGTACCCCTTGGCGGTCTTTCGGACCGGGTAAGAAAGGTGTCGGGCCTCGATGTCTGTATACACCGGCCCGATGGGCTTGCTGGGTTCATTAAACGCCGGATCCGATTCGTCCACGACGACATAGCTCAGCAGACTCACGATCCGCTGTTCCGATTGAATGCCAAGATCCATGAGCGCACTGTCCAGGGATGTCTCGATCATGTAGCCAAGCTGGCCCTGGGTCTGGGCCACCAGGATCTCCAGGGGGAGTTTCGGCACGCTGGGGCAGCATTCCTGCTGCATCAGCAGGTTCCCGACCTGTGGGCCGTTTCCGTGCGTGATGAGGACACGAAACGTCCTCGAGAGCCGGGCGATCTGGCGGATCGGAACTTTCAGATTGTCGAACTGCTCCTCGATGGTGCCGGTTTGCCCCTTTTGGATCAGCGCGTTTCCGCCCAGGGCGACCAGCAATATGTCTTTGCGCCGTGAAGAGCTCATGGTTCCGTGGGATCCGTTCCGGAGAACCGCGACAGAAGAACCTTGTCCAACGTTGGGCTGCCGTGATCCTGGTATTCATATCGGACGCGCAAGGTCGGTTTTCCGATGGACAACAATCGGGGGAGATGGATCGGTGTCGCAAACAAAACGAGATCGCAATCGATCTGGTCGATGGTCTGTTTAAGATCCTGGATCTGCCCCTCGGTGTAGCCCATGGCGGGAAGCACCGGACCGATGTGGGGATATCGGCGGTATGCGTCATGGATCATCCCGACTGCCGCAGGCCGCGGATCGACGATCTCCGATGCGCCGAACAACTCCGCAGCGATCAGGCCGGCGCCGGAGGACATGTCACCGTGGGTCAGCGTGGGTCCGTCTTCGACGACCAGGACGCGCTGCCCCTGAACACGCTCCGGTCGATTTACCAGAACCGAGGACTCGGCCAGGATGATGTCGGCGTCCGGGTTGTGGGTTTGTATATTCCCGCGGACCGTTTCGATCTTACCTGAAGGGGCCGAATCGACTTTGTTGATCACCGCAATATCGGCCATGAGCAGATTGGTCTCGCCGGGGTAGTAAAGAAGTTCGTGGCCGGCTCGGTGGGGATCGAAAATGACAATGTGGACTGTCGGATAAAAGAAAGGGGTATCGTTGTTGCCGCCGTCCCAAACAATGACATCGGCTTCGTTTTCTGCTGCGGCAAGGATTCTTCGGTAGTCGATCCCGGCATATACCACCGAGCCCTGCTCCACCAGAGGTTCGTACTCTTCCCGTTCTTCAATGGTGCATTGATGCGTGTCAAAGTCCTCGTACCGGGAAAACCGCTGCACCGCCTGCTGCCGCAAGTCCCCATATGGCATGGGATGGCGAACGACCACGGTGTGTTTGCCCTCCCCTCGAAGAATATCACAGACTTTTCGGGTAGTCTGTGACTTGCCGCATCCGGTCCTGACCGCACAGACGGCCACCACCGGTTTTTCGCTTTTCAACATGGTGTAGGTGGCACCGATGAGGGTAAAGTCGGCCCCCTCCGCCATCACCACGGAGGCTTTGTGCATGACCTCCAGGTGGGGGACATCGCTGTAGGAGAATGCAACCAGGTCCACCCGGTGCGAACGGATCAGGTCGACAATCTGCTCTTCAGGGAAAATTGGAATCCCATCCGGGTATTGGCTGCCGGCAAGCTCCGGAGGATACCGGCGCCCCTCGATGTCCGGTATCTGTGCAGCCGTAAAGGCTACGACACGGTATCGCGGATTGTCCTTAAAATAGATATTGAAGTTATGGAAGTCCCGCCCGGCGGCTCCCATAATGATCACATTCTCAATCATGGCGTCACCTTTTACCGGTTGTGCATCCGAACCGGAAGCGCAGTGCTGTTCATCAAAGCCTATACTCCTTGAAGTATACGTGAAATCTCCTCCCTTTACAATCCGGGCATTAGCTGGTATCCCTGAGCGAATTATGAAATGGGGTTTGATAGACGGTATCCCCGTCTGAAAATTTCATGGAACGTTGGGGACGATTCCTACCACCACCTAACACGCCCAGTGCATCCCGAATGACACCACCCGGAAAGGATCAAACACAGACGCCCGCGGTACTGCCGGGAAATCACGTCTGGGGGGAGCTCGTCAAATACGCCCTGGTCATCGGAGTACTGGTCATGCTCCTGGTCAGGGGTGCCGAAAGTTTGGGATATAACTGGCAGTGGTACCGGATCCCCCAATATCTGGTCCGTGTCCAGGAGGGTCAATGGTTTCCGGGACCTCTTCTCGAGGGTCTGAAAGTCACTCTGCAAATAACGGCAATCAGTCTTCTTCTGGCATTTGCGCTGGGCCTGGTAACGGCGGTGCTGCGGCTGTCCGGGGCTGTTCTCGGCAAAATGGTTGCCCGGGGATATCTCGAACTGATCCGAAATACGCCCCTTTTGGTACAGATATTTTTCATTTACTTCGTTCTGTCGCCAATCCTGAATATCGATCGTTTCACCTCGGCGGTGCTGGCCCTCAGTTTGTTTGAAGGTGCTTACGCTTCCGAGATTTTCCGCGCGGGTATCGTATCCATCGATCGGGGGCAATGGGAGGCTTCGTTCAGTCTCGGTTTCGGTACGCTCGAGGCGTATCGATATGTTATTTTACCCCAGGCCATACGCCGCATGCTGCCGCCACTGACGAGTCAGGCCATATCACTGATCAAGGACTCCGCCCTGGTCAGCACCATCGCAATTTACGACCTGACCATGCAGGGGCAGGCCATTATCGCCGAGACCTTTCTGACATTCGAAATTTGGTTCGTCGTGGCCGCCATTTATCTGGCGGTGACGCTGGCCCTATCTGTCGGAATCAACGTTATGGAACGCCGAATCCGTATGTAATCACTTCCGGTCCGGGGATCAGACACAACTTCAGGTTCGCAGGATAAGGACATTCAGAAAAACATCTTCATTCGAGTGAAAACGGGAAGGAGAAAATGTATGAAGAAAACGCTGGCAACAGGAATTTTGCTACTTTGCTCGTTGGTTCTCCGGCTGCCGGGGGATCTTGTGTTGGGCGCCGACCTGCAAAAACAACTGACCCAGGAAAGTACGCTGGAGAAGGTCCTCAAACGGGGGACCCTGCGGGTCGGCATGTCAACCTTCGTCCCATGGGCCATGAAAGATAAAACCGGAAAGCTCATCGGTTTTGAAATTGATGTCGCTACCCGGCTCGCCCGGGACATGGGTGTTGGCGTAGAATTTATCCCGACCAAATGGGCCGGCATCATCCCTGCACTGCTGACCGGTAAGTTCGACGTCATCATCGGCGGCATGGGTATTCTGCCAAAACGGCACCTGAAAGTGAACTTCAGCATTCCCTATGATTACACAGGAATGTCCATGGTGGCGAATCAACAACTGGCGCAAGGGTTTACCCGTTTGGAGGATTTCAATCGTCAGGAAGTAGTGATTGCCGTCCGGCTCGGATCCACGGCGGCCACCGCCGCGAAAAAGTCCCTGCCCAACGCAACACTGAGGCAGTTCGACGACGAATCCCAAGCTTACCAGGAAGCCATCAACGGAAAAGCGCATGCCGTCGTCGGATCGGCCCCGACCCCCGCGTTTTATGCCATCAAATACCCGGACAGATTGTTTCTTCCCCTGAAAGAGACATTTACCAAAGAACCCATCGGCATTGCCGTTCGGAAGGGGGATTTTGACACACTCACCTTTTTTAACAATTGGGTGCGGTTTGTCGAAGTCGAAGGGTGGCTTCAGGAGAGGAAACACTATTGGTTCGAGACCCGGGACTGGGAATCTCGGGTAAAGTAGAGAGTACCGTTGAAGCGCACCGTGGCCAAACGAATTCTACCGGAGCTGGTGGTCGGCGTGGGCATTCTCGCGGCGGTGGTATTTCTGGCGCTACGGATTCACACGGGCCTTCACTATCGATGGGACTGGGGGGCCATCCCCCAGTTCCTTGTGCGGTTTGATCCGGAGCTGAGCCGCTGGGTTCCCAATCTTCTTCTCGAAGGGCTGCTCACCACGATCCGGCTGAGCGTGTGGGGGACCCTTCTGGCAACGCTCTTCGGCACCGTGATGGGGCTTTTTCGAGTCAGTCCACGCCTGTTCCGGAGGCTTCTGGGAAGAACGTATGTGGAACTCACCCGGAACCTGCCGCCCTTGGTCCTGGTTTTTATCTTCTACTTTTTCATCAGCGATCAGATCATGCCGGCATTGGGTGTGGACGAATTCGTTCGCAATAGCTCTGCCCGGACACAGTCCCTGATCGCATTTTTTTTTGCGCCCCCAGGGATGTTCTCGGCGTTTTTATCCGCCGTGATCACTCTGGCCCTTTTCGAAGGGGCCTACATCACTGAAATCGTTCGAGCCGGTATCGAATCGATCGAAAAAGGACAATGGGAGGCGGCCGCCGGCCTCGGTTGTAATCGGCGACAAACACTCCGGCACATCATCCTCCCCCAGGCCATTCGACGGATCCTCCCCCCCCTGGCCGGCCAGTTCATCTCTACCATCAAAGATTCCGCCATTGTTTCCGTAATTTCCATACAGGAGCTGACATTCCAGGGAATGGAACTGATGGCGGCCACGCACCTGACCTTTGAAATATGGATCACCATCACCCTGTTATATCTTGTGCTCACGTTCAGCTGTGCCATGCTGGTGCAACGCTGTGAACATATTTTTTTCAAACGTCGGGTGTATCCATCCTGAAATGACGGCACCCCCATGGACGGATGACATCGCATGTCTATAACGATTGCCAGAATTGCGTTCCGATTCCTTTTACGATCAACCTATCACCGCAAACGCGCAGAGGTCGCAGAGGTTTTGGAGAGCTGGATTCTGGATTCTGGATTCTCGATACTGGATGAACTGAAAGTCCGAAGCTGAAAGAATAATAAGCGGAAAGATAAACGAAAACGAGAACGATAAAAGTCGTCCTGTTATGCAGGACTAATGACTTGATGACGCTGCCGCCGGATTCGGCATGCTCACCACAGGCAGGCGGCAGATGACCTGTGGACCGGATAAACCGGCCAAACCGGCTAACGGGCTAACGGGCCAACCGGCAAACGGGCAAACCGGCAAACGGGCAAACGGGCAAACGGACAAGCCCTTCCGCAGGCTCAGGATAAACAGGACATGGAGGGCAACATGCAAAACGATAGTCTGAAAAAATACATATAAATTCAATATGCTGCTGGGGCTCTTTCCCCGAATCCCCCTCTCAGGGAATCGGGAAACATACAGTTCCTTTGCGTCCTCTGCGGCTCTGCGGTCATCGTTTCCATATGTCTGCAAACGGAACATAGTTATCCACTATAACGGTCGATGAAATAGTCGGAAACCGGATGAGAGCGTCTGACGGGGCTTCCATTTTCGGGCAGGTTTGACCACCGCCGGGATTCTCGGTATAAGTTATTGTGATTGCCCCTAATATAGAACTATTCGTGTTAGGACGCTATGACGCCATCGAAGTTATCAGATCTCATCGACCACAGCGATCCGGGGTCGGTTTTAAAGGAGGTGCAGGCCACTCTGTACGACGCCTTTCCGAACGTCGCCATGGATCCCATAGTGACCGCGTTTGGAGATATCGTCGCCCTTTACGAGGGACGCAACCCTGGATTTCATGCCTGTAGTACCGGATACCACGACCTTCAGCACACCACAGACACCTTCCTTGCCATGGCCCGCCTTCTGCACGGGGGAGCCGTTCTGGGTGAAACGTTTTCAGCCGATCACGTTGCCACAGGGCTGATTTCGGCGTTATACCATGATAGCGGCTACCTCCAGGAAATCACCGACACGGAGGGCACCGGAGCCAAGTACACGCTGGACCTGAGGAGAGAGGAGCCGCATTTTTCGAGCGCTACGGCAGATCGGCCGGGATGTCGACGGAGAACCTCCGGATCGGCCGGCTGTTGATACTTTCCACGGATCTTTCGGAATCCACCGCAGAAAACGCGGACCGGCCTCCGGCCATCGGGCTTCTTTGCCGACTCATGGTGGCGGCCGATCTGTTGGCACAGATGTCGGAACGCAATTATCTGGAGAAACTGTTATTTCTCTATCGCGAATTTCGGGAGGCGGGAATCGACAATTATCCAAACGAACTGGATCTGTTGAATAAGACCATCGGATTTTACGATGTTATCGATCAGAGGCTGGAGCACACGGCCGATCAGATAGACCGATTCCTGGTCGCCCACTTTCAGAAACGGTGGCAAATTCCGGTCAACCTTTACCGGGAAGCCATCAACAGGCAAAAAGCGTATCTTGTCTCCATCCTGTCAACGGGGGACAACGATCCCCGGGGACGTCTGAGACGCGGCGGCATCGTGGAGGCGATTAAAAACACATCCGGCGATACCCGGGGGCCGAAGCGCGGAAAAGATGTCAAGCACCGTTTGGATGAGAAAATGGTGTACACCGCGCTGGATCGACCGGAGATCCTGACCCATATCTTTTACCCGCGGACAGAAGTGTTTCACTCGCGAGAGACCCCGGTGGAGAACCTCATGATTCCGGTGGACCGCGACGTCAGTTTAGGTGCGCGGTTGCACAGATCCGATGCCTCCGCTCCAAACATCCTGTTTTTCCACGGAAACGGCGAAATAGCCGCCGATTATGATGAACTTGGCACCCTGATCACCCGGTGTGGCGTGAATTTCATCGTCGTGGATTACCGGGGGTACGGTCGTTCAGGGGGGAGCTCCACCGTGACAACTATGATGGCAGACAGCCACCGGATCTTTGCGTATCTGACAGGCTGGCTTCCCGAAAACGGCCTCACCGGCCCCATGATCGTAATGGGCCGATCTTTGGGGAGCGCATCGGCACTGGAGTTGGCCGCTGCTCACCCGAACCGCATCCGGGGTCTTGTCATCGATAGTGGATTCGCCGACACCCTTTCGTTGCTGAAACGCCTCGGGGTTGATGTCGAACACGTTGGTCCGGGCGACTCAAGTGACTTTGGCCAGAGAGAAAAAATTGCCACGTTCACCCATCCGGTGTTGATCATTCACGGGGAGCAAGACGTCATCATACCCTTTACCGATGGTGCGACCCTTTATGATGCCTCCCCTGCCGCCGACAAGACGCTGCTGGCGATTCCCGGGGCGGGGCACAACGATATCTTCAGCCACGGTCTGACATCCTATATGGACGCCGTGGCAAAATTTTGCAGGCAGGTGACAGCAGCTTTCAACAGTTCAACGACCACCCGACCGAATCATGATGATGAGAAATGACGGCCAACCTGCAGCCTCGATGATCAATCGACGGAAGTTTCTCAGATACCTGTACGCAGGCGTTCTGGGTGTCGGACTCCCCTTGCCGCTCTTTGCCGGCGAATCCACGTATAGATACAAGCAGGCGTTGCGGGAATCGGAGACAAGCATCCGGGATTACATTTACAAAATGCGTCACTTCGACGACCCCCACCCATCCGACGTGTCTCTTACCCCGGATCAGTTCGACCTGCTGAAATCATCTCTTGAAAGAATGCTTCGCGTTCAGAGGCTGGTGGGTTATGGCAATTTCCACCTCATCAGTTTTGACGATGCCATCCGGATGGCCCGTGGCTATGCACGGGTGGGCGATTTCTCGAAAGCTGAAATCGACTTTCTGGAACAACTGTTTTACTCCGATGCGTCACACTACGGCTTTTTGGGCGAAAAACCAGTGAACCGGCTGACCGAGAATATCCAAAGAAAAGAAGTGATCAAGATACCCGGCTCCGGCAATTATCTGTACAAAGGACATTCCCGTGGAGTTTATGACACCATTCGCAAGTCGATCGGCCGGGATGTCATCCTCACCTCGGGGGTCCGGAGTGTGATGAAGCAGTTTCTTCTGTTCCTGAGAAAAGCCTATCGGAGTCGCGGAAATCTTTCTTTGGCGAGCCGGTCCCTGGCGCCGCCGGGATACTCGTATCATGCCATCGGAGACTTTGATGTCGGGCAGGCCGGCTTGGGGGCTCTCAATTTCACCAGCCGATTTGCCGAAACAGACGTATTTCACCGGCTCCAGGACCTCGGGTACATTCGACTCCGCTATGCGAGAAACAATCTCTTGGGTGTCCGATTCGAGCCCTGGCATATCCGCGTTCGATCGGAATTCCGAGTCTGACCGGTCTGCCGAAAAAGGCAACGCATATGTCCACGAAACAGCTCTGGTTGTTTCACAGGGCCGGTGAAGTTTCCCATAGTAACGCATCCCAATGAACGGAGAGGAGGGTCAGCGATGTCGACATCCGAACGCCCCATTGAAAATCTTCTCACGACGCACATGGATGAAGAGGAAGTCCGTCTGTTCATGGATCAGTTCGAATATCAGCGCTTCGACAACGGTGAATTCGTCTTCCGGGAAGGGGACCCCGGCGATGTTCTGTACATCGTCAAGACCGGGCTGGTGTCCCTGGTCAAGGAGATCACCGTCGATGTGAACAAGAAACTGGTCCTCGCGCGGCCGGGCATGATCTTTGGGGAATTCAGTTTCATGGACCGCGGCGAGCGATCCGCATCGGCCGTCACCGAGGATGACAGCGAGCTGTTCTCTCTGAAACGCGCCGTATTCGACCAATTTATTCTGAAACAGCCGCAGGCGGGTATTAAAGTATATATGAACCTGCTTCAAATCGTGGTTGAAAGACTCCGGCGGACCAACGACGCCTACCGTGATGCCGTGCGTTGGGGCCTGGAAATTACCGGCACGCAAAAGCTGAATTTTCAGTATCTGATAACCGAGAACGTTGAAATCCGGATCGAGCTATCAAACGGAAAGACAGTTGAAGGCAAGGTTCTCCAGTTGGAACGCAGCGATGCCGGTCATGAAATGATCCTTGCAAATAAACTCGGGAAACTCACCATCATTCCCTATCATGCCATCGTATCGGTTGGCCTCGCAGACTGACGCCTCGTCAGCGCGTGGTTCCGCCGGCAGGCATGCTCGCAGAGGGGAACCTCTACCGTCGATCGCTGACCGGAGTGAAGCCATCCACCGGCAGACAACCCCGTTTCAGTGTCGCAACTCAACGACACGCACACCGCGGCGCCGGCTGATACGAAACGGGGTGTCACCGGGCGTTACCCCATGGTACCGGGATGCCGCTCCAGAAGTCCGTCGAAAATTTCCCAAAACTTGTTTCGAATCGGATCCCGTTCCATCAGTATCTCATGGCGCGCACCCGGGATCACCGTCAACGCGCAGTTTTGCAACCGCCGGCAGATCTCGTATTGGGCATCTATCGAGACGATCTGTTCCAGTTCCGCGCAGACTATCTGACTCGGCGTGGGGATCGCTTCCGCAAATCCGGGTCTACCGATCAGATCGATGGATCTAAAGGTGGCCGATAACCACCCGTAGGTGACACCGCCGACGGCCAGATCCGGATTTTCGATGGTCGCCTGATGCGCGAACCTAAACCGCCGGGGATCGGATGTCAGCCGGTTTCCGTGGAAGGTTTCATCATAGGACCGGTACCGGTGCGTTCCGGCAGCGTACCGCCGGCCCATCCCCGCATGAACGGCCATCCGGGTGAGCCACCGCACCGCTGTATTTACCCGGGATGAAGGGATAATATCAAACATCGGGGACACGAGGACGGCGGACTGAAAATCATCCGGGTGGTCGTGGAGATATCGCAACGCGATGTGGCCCCCCATGGAATGGCCGAGTAATCCCAGGTGCGGGTACTCTCGGGGCAGGACCACGCGTTCCATCAGTCGATGGAGATCGAGAAGGTAGTCCTCATAGGTCGCGACGAATCCTTTGAGCCTGTCGCCCAGCTGTCGCTTCGACAACCCCTGCCCGCGCCAGTCCAGACTGATGACATCAAATCCCCTGCCCTGGAGTTCACCGATGGTCTCTGAGTATTTTTCCATAAACTCGGTTCGACCCCCGAGAACCACGGTCGCACCCCGGCATATGTCGCGTGCAGAGGACCAGATACCGTAGCGCACCCGAAGATTGTCGTGGGTCTCCATATGATCATAGGGCTGTCGCATATTGCTTCGAATTGTATTGATGTTGACCCGGTGAAGATTTTTTCCTAAATTCGATTTTTCCCATTGCCTGCAGCGCTGGACAAAGCCAGATGGAGATGAAGATCCTGAATTAAGAGAAAGTGTGGTCCTCCAATCGGTTCGCTGAAGCAAAAAGCTTGTTATGCCTTTCTGAAAGCTGCGGGATTTAAAGGAGGAGCTTGCCGTAGCCGCACCCTGGGTTCTCCGAGATTCGGAGGGTCGTCTTATGAGCGACATCGTCGCGTTTCATAAAATCGTCGTACGATTTTATTTTGTAGCTTGCGTGTATCATGATGCACGTGTTTTTTAAATACGGAGTCTCCCGGCACGTTGATCTTTCTGAATGAAATAAAGATGGGAATCCTCCTTGCATGGATAAGGTTCGACAGGGTCCAAGGGATCGAGGTTTACCCGCACGCCTGAGGCGCATAAACCTGTGGCGGCGCCGGAGGCGACCAGGGATTCAACGGGTCAAGTAAAATGCTGAAAAGCTTCAAAGAGCTGAAAGTGTGGGAAAAAGTCACATGCTCTTTTTTTGAGGGTATATAGAAACCTCAATATTAGTAGCAGGGGACTTGGGCGTTTATCGAGGAGGGGGGATCGGCTGCAACAGAGCGGGACATCGCAGAGACGAAAGAATGCTTAAAGCGTTGATTAAAACATGAGAGAACAAACACTTGACCCCTTGGATCCCTGGACCCTCTTCTCCAACTACATTTGAAAAGAACCTTAACAACGATTTCACCACAGAGGCGAGCAATGGCACAGCATTCCCACGAGTTTGTCGAGACCTATGATGACCTGATCGGATTTGGGCTGGACAGGACCACGGACGAGAACACCCTCATCGTATATTTGCAGAAATTCTCCGACGATGCCCTGGTTCAGAAACTCGTCCCAAGAATGACTGACGATGAACTGGAGGCGTTGTTTCATCTCATGAACCGGATGATGAGAAAATACCTGTCCGATTCGGAATATCACAGGTTGTTTCTGAAGGAAGCGTCTCATTAACCGACTGTCTATACCCGTAGAGCGTGAATGCATCTGCGTGCAGCGAAATTATCGGTATCGGGTTCGGCATCGGTATCGACCCAAGGATGCCAACCGAATTCGATTCCGATGCCGATAGCGACCCCGAGCATTTCGAGGGCCGACTTATTCGGATGTCGAGCTTCGAATTTCGGATGTCTTACAGCGATGGTCAGAATTCCGTTCCGATTGGTTTAGGGGCGAAGCTTCATGCGACGCGTGGGATCGTCTTGTCCCGTCGTCTTGTGGGGTCGAAGTCCCGTTGAAGCGGGACGAAGCCCCAAGCTCGAAGAGAGAAGCCGGAAGCTGAAAGAGCGGAGTCCCAAACCTGGTGCCTTTGCGTTAGGAATGTTTTTGGTAAACTTGGTTCCCAATACGCCTCAAAGGGTACATATTTATGGCAACGGCTATAAACAGCCGGTCTTAAAAAAGGATGGAGAGAAACCCATGCTCGCAAAGCGTCATTTGGAACGGTATACCGAAGTATTGCTCTGGGGACTTCGAAAGGCCAGAAAGGGCCGGTACAAGAAGGGCGATATTGTCCTGATCCGCTACGATCTGGCCGGCCTTCCCCTGGCCGAACAGGTATATGGACGGCTTCTGGAGCTGGGCATGCACCCGGTGGCCCGGATGCGATCGACATCGGCAATGGAGCTGGCATTTTTCGAAAAGTCAACCCCCCGGCAGATCACATTCCTGCCACCCGGGGAGGAAGAATTGTTCCGGAATGCCAATGGCAGCATTCTCATCTATGCACCCGACTCACTGACCCACCTGAGCCGCACCGATCCAAAAAAAATCGGAAAGGCCGCATCCGTGTACAAACGCTTGAGGGATATCATGCAGGATCGGGAAAGCCGGGGGGATCTGAGCTGGACGATATGCGTCTTTCCGACCCGGGCGCTCGCAAGGCACGCCGGGTTAAGCATGAAAGCATATGAAGAGCAGATCGTACGCGCCTGCTATTTGAATCGTCGAGACCCGGTGGCACAATGGCAGGAGGTTTGGAAACGCGCCCAACGGATCAAGGCGAAGCTGAATCGACTTTCGGTGGACCGTCTCCACATCGAGGCCAAAGACATTGACCTGGTGATCACACCGGGTCAACAACGGCGATGGATCGGGATCTCCGGTCGAAACATACCCAGTTTTGAAATTTTTCTCTCCCCGGACTGGCGGGGGACCGAAGGTGTTTTTTACGCGGATCAGCCGTCATTCCGCAGCGGAAACCGGATCTCCGGTGTCCGGCTCGAATTTCGAAAGGGCCGGGTCCGGAACGCCACGGCTGAGGAGGGGGAGGCGTTTCTAAAATCCCAGTTAAAAATGGACAAGGGGGCCGCAAGGGTCGGCGAGTTTTCCCTTACCGATGTTCGGTTCTCCAAAATCAACCGCTTCATGGCCAACACGCTGTTCGACGAAAATTATGGCGGCCGTTTCGGCAACAGTCACATCGCACTGGGGTCTTCGTACGCCAACACCTACACCGGGGATCCGGACGATCTGACACCGGAGCGGAAGGAGGAACTCGGCCTCAATGACTCGGCACTGCACTGGAATCTTGTCAATACCGGAAAGAAGCGGGTGACGGCCCTGCTGACATCCGGCAGGAAACAGATAATATATGAAAACGGTCACTTCACCGTATAAGCACGGTTCCACGAGCGATCCAAACAGGCTCAACTGAATTAACACTCTTCTCCCGAAGGAAGAAACTGTATGTCGAACTTGAACTCCGATCGGAATAGATGGACTTCTTTCTGGTCGGAATACATGGTGTGGTCGGTTCGGCTGATCTGCTACTTCTCAGGTGTGCTGTTCTGGGATTCAATGAGAAGCAGTTTGGATGCCATCATCCAAATCCCTCTGCTTCCCGATGCGATCCTCTGGGGGTACAGCATTTTGTGTTTCGGAGTTCTGGAGCAACAAGTCAAAAAAAAGTACAGACCCCGGTATGAATCACTCGGCCTGAGCGATGAGGCCAAAGACGAAAGGATACGCAAAGAGCGACTGATGATCACGGCCTGGACGTATTGCGGCGTGAACTTTGTCCTCGGCACCATCGCGTCTTTGCTCGTCCATAGAGAATTTTCAATTCCGGCCGTACTCGGTCTTGTCGGACTCCTTGCGGCGTCCTTGTGCACGGTGGTCGGCAGCGCGATGATGGCGGCACGAAATTCAAGAACCGGAGAACTCAATCCGGTCCTCATGTTTATGGGAGTATGCATGCTGATTCCCGCGGCAGGATATATTCTCTTCATGTTTCATTATGAATTTCTAGCTTAAACGGGAGGACATCACATCGGTGGCTATTCGGACTCATCTTCTGTTGGCTCCTTGAAATAAAGCCAAATCATCAGGCCAATAAAGACAAATACCACGACGTTCATAAGCGTTTCGACGGACAGCAGACTTTCCACTAAACTCGCCATAAGATCACTCGACTTCCTTTTTGAGAGATTTTAACAGACAGACCATCAGCAGTATGACAATAAATACAAACGGTCCGGCGCTCAGGGCGATGATCTGCCGTACGGCCGAAACGCTGTCGGACAGGATCATGGACAGTCCCAGCAGGCCCAGGATGGCTCCCCAGATCAGCTTGATCTTCACGCTCGGGTTCTGGTCCCCGCCGGTGGAAAACATGGCCAGGACATAAGCGGCACTGACCACGCTGGTCACAATGAAGAGAAATGCCGCCACGATTGTGGCTATTGTCGTCAGCGCGGACAGGGGCAGCGTGTCGAGCAGCAGAAACGTCGTTTGATTGATATTCGATGCGACAACCGACGGGTCCAGTTTCTCAGCCCCACCCTTAAAGAACCCCATTCCCCCGAAAATCCCGAACCAGAAAATCGAAAAGACCGTGGGCGCCAGCAGAACCCCGGCGAGAAACTCCCGGATGGTTCGCCCCTTCGATATCCGGGCGATGAACACCCCCACAAAGGGCGACCAGGCCAGCCACCAGACCATGTAATTGAGTGTCCAGTCGCCGAACCAGCTTTCGACCTGTTCATCGTAAAAGGTAAACGTGTTAAACCCGTGGGGAATCACCCCGCTGATATAGGTGCCGATGGCCTCGACGATCCCGTTCATCAGAAAATGGGTCGGGCCGACCAGGAGGAGATAGAGCATCAACCCCACGGCAATCACAATGGCGGTATTGGAGAGCAGGGCCATGCCTTTGCTCAGATCGACCGTCAGGGGCACAATGTAGGCCAGCACCAGAACCCCGAACACCGCCAGACTCAACGTCAGGCCGGTCTGTTCCCAGTTAAACAGGGCGGCAATCCCGTCCTGAACCTGGAACACCCCCATGGCCACCGAACCGGCAAGGCCAATGGCTATGGCATAAATGGAGAGCAGATCAACCAACCACCCCACCCCGGCCGACCATTTCTCGCCGGCAAACACAGTTTTGATGGGGGCGCTGATCAATTGGGGGGTGCCTTTCCGAAATCCGAAATAGGCAATGACAAGCCCCGTAAGGCCGTAGATGGCCCAGGCGTGAAGGCCCCAGTGGAAATTAGTGATGAACAAGGCCCAAGTGGCCGATTGGACCGGCACAACCTTTGCACTCACTAAAAACAGATAATGGGTGATCGGTTCGGCCGCCCCGAAAAAGAGAAGGCCAACCCCCATCCCGGCGGCAAACATCATCGTCAACCAGCTCATCGTTGAAAACTCAGGTTGGTCGTCGTCCTTGCCAAGGCGGATTCGACCATACCGCGAAACAGCGAGCCAGCCGCAGACCAGTAGCAAAGTAGTGGCCGTCAGCATCACGAACCAGCCTCGACTCCGAAATACAAGACGCACATAGTCGGTGGCCAGTTGTGTTAACCCGGCGGTGTCGACAATTCCCCAAACGGCCACGGCCAGGGTCAATCCGACGGCGATGAGCAGCAGCGGATTAAAAAACATGGGCAGGTCCTCTTTCCGATGGGTTGGCGAGATTAAAATCTTTCGATAAACGTATAGCGCAATCGATATGAGTCAAATTGGGTGCCTGTTTCCGGAGACTTGGCTGGTTAGGAATTGTAGATGTCTCGGCCATCATAGGATCTATGGAGACGGTAACATCAGTCTTCCCCAGAGGCGGTGCATCAAGTTCAAGCGTCTTCAGCTGGTGACGAGACCAGGGTCGTCCGGAGCAGACCGGCTTCGCCCGCAATCCAAATCAATAGTCGCCCGACGGGGCTGATTTTTTCCCGGAATTCTATCAATTGCCGCGCCAGCGCGGGTTCGTCGGTGATGATGCCGTCGGCGCCTCGGCTCATCATCACCGACATCTGGATTGGATCATTGATCGTCCATACATAGAGTTTCATGCCTTTGTCATGCGCATTGCGAATCATGGCGTAGGAGGCGGCCCTCGAGTTGAGCGCCAGAAAGTTCACGTCTAGACGGGTGAGATCACCGATGCTGGCAGTATTCAACAGGCCGTGGGACCATTCAGGTCGCAGGGCAATGGATTTTCGCAGCCCGGCGAGCGAGAGAGACATGATTTTGACGTTCGAGGCCATCCCGGCATCTTCGACGACGTCAATAACCCGGGACTCGAGGGATTGATCATGCCCGTAATATTTAAGTTCGATGACCACCCCGATACGGCCTTTGGCCAGATCCAGGGCCTCCCGCAGTGTCGGCACCCGCTGATCCGAAAATTCGGGATCAAACCAGCTGCCGATGTCCATGTCTTGAAGTTGTTCTCCGGTAGCGTCCCAGACCCTTAGGCTCTGTTGGGCCACCTTCATGAAATCGCTGTCGTGGGCTACAATGACGACACCATCGGCATTTTCCTGAACGTCGAGCTCGATCCAGTCTGCCTGGTCATGAATCGCCCGCTCAAATGCGGCCAGGGTATTCTCCGGTGCAGCTCCGGAGGCTCCCCGGTGAGCGATAATATCGATCTTCTCTTGTTCGCCCATGTTTCGAGCCGCAGCATACCCCCCCACTACGACAACCAACAGCACTGCGGCGCCGATTCCGACAATCGCCTTTCCCGGAATGCCTGCGCTGGGTTTGTCGCTGAGAGATCCCGGCACCGATATGTCAGGATTGAGCCGGCCGGGGCCGGCCATGGACCGGTAAAGACGCACGATCAACAGGGCAAACAGCGCCGTACTGATAATGGCAATCCCCAGGTTACCCAGTCCGGCGACCAGCAGCGTGATTCCAAGACCCGTTGCCACAATCGCCAGATTCCCCGTGAGATCCGGGATCAGGATATCTCCGAGGTTGCCGACCAAAAATGTAAACAATCCCGAAAGAAAAGTAATCCCCGCAAGCCATATCATCAGCAGAGATGTAATCTTCCACGCATTTTCCCCGATTGTCCGTTTGCTCTCACGGAGTGCTTCTCTGCCCCGGCTGCCCTGGAACAAAACCATCGGCAGGCTCAGAATCCAGTTGGCGAATATCCGTAGCACAAGGATCGCCGTGATGACCATCAGCAATCCGGCCAGTGTCACTGCCCACCACCACTCGGGCGGTTTTTCGACCAGATAAAAATTGATGTCATGCCGGGTCAGGAAGATCACGTAAAGGCCGCCGATCGCGGCAAGAAAAGGTGCGGCGACCAGCAGGAGACGCACCATCACCTGCCCCGCCAGCGTCACCATGGTGACGGCATATCCGGACACGTAGCGAAATGCGTTCAGCCAGGACACCTGACGGTTCTCCACGGCACCGAAACCGATCACCATCAACACGCCCTGTTCGGCAAACAGGACGCCCAGAGAAACCGCCCCGATGACGATCAGTGCCGCAATGCCGAAGGGATGGAGCAAAAAGACCGCGATATCCGCATCCGCCAGCACACCATCGTCGGTCGTGATCAGAAACAGCTTCAGGAGAAGACCCACCAGCGGTGTCAGCACGACAAGCGCCAGCGCCCGTGACAGTAGATCGGTCAGAAGAAGTTGGGGCCAGGTTCGACGAAAATCCTGGCGGGCCTTTAACAGCTCGTTCCAGTTAATCGATTGGGTTGTCATGTAGTCTCACTTCAGGTGGACCGGAAGTTTAGGACAGGACCTCGAAACGAGAGAGGGAGAAAAAATTGCCCTCAACTGTATTAACGGTGACGCCGGTGATGACCGCGATCTGTCCATCGAAGCGGTTGGTCAGATCTGTTAGAATGGAGAACAGATCGTCATCTATTCTCTTCATGAGAAACCGGGTTGCGGCAACCACCTCCGGGAGATGGCCGGCGTTCTTGTGTTCTAAGAGAAACGGCAGCATGATCTGTTCGACAACGCGCTGCTGCCTGTCCAGGGGATCTTCAGCTTTGTTCCGCAGGGCGTCGCAGCCGGCATGCAACACCGCACACAGGGACCCGCACGACGTCGTGATCTCCTGCTGTCCGGGCCGCGGAATCTCGCCCCACCTGCCCTGGTGGAGGCCGATATGGGGGCCGCCCACGAGCAACAGGTTCTTTTGTCCGTTCACCTCCGGCACGTGATGGGACACCGCGCCCAGCGCGCTCCTGCCGCCATGACAATATCCGGCCAGCCCGCCGAATTTAAACCGTCCTCCCCAGTATCTCTGAAGCAGTTCCAATTCGGGTTCGTTGATTTCATCACAACACCCGCCTTCGGCAAACCGGGTGTTTTCCGGTGTAAATCCATACGTCTCTTCGAGCAGAATGTTCTTCTTGGCAAAAAAAAGCCTGCCCGGCTCGGCTTTCGGGAAATGGGCCTGAATCTGTTGGATGATTTCGTCACCGCGCATGAGTTCTCCCCCTCCTTTCCTGAAAACTTTCCACCATACGGAATGCGATACTAATGTAAAGGCCGGCCAGTATGATTTGCCCGACCCGTATAAGAAACTTAACCCCTGCCGTGTCGGCATCGGACGCTGTGCTCCCGCCGATCAGGATGAGAAGTGTTGAAAAGCCCATGGCGAAAAGAGGGGCTGATTTCCGCTCCGAAAAGTTGATACGGGCAAAAAGCAGACCGGAGAACAGGGTGAGCAGGAGCAGAAAGCCAAAATTCGGAACGGCGACAAAGTAAAACACGATCGCCGCGACACCGCCCAGAGTGTTGCCGACGATCATGGTTAGACTGATCTTGCGGCCGATGGTAGAGCTGGCCTGCTGGGCGAGAATGGCGATGAACACCATAATAAGGACTTCGTCTTTGAGATTGAACATGAAAAAAAAGACAACAGCCGGACAGACGACCACCATGCTCAGTCCGGCATCGCGTATTTTCGTACGCGGCGGGATCTCCTGCGTTGCAGCCCCTGCCGTAGTTTCGCCGGTCAGATGGGGAGGTTCTCGAAACACCGCCTGGCTAATCCAGGACACACCGACAGCCACTGCACAATTCTGGATGAGAGCGAGCGCAATAATCAGTGCCATTTCTTGGGAAGAAAGCGCTATCATGGGAATCACGGTGACACCGATGGTCGTAAACATTACCATCACCGGCGAGGCGCCCCCGGCATTAGCGTAGTAAATCAAAAAGAGCAGAAGAGCCATCACCAGTGTAAACACAACAGGATATTTTAAAAGGGTCAGGCTGAGTACAAGGCCGAGGGTACACCCGAATATCATGGCCTCGATGGTGCCAAGGCCGCCCGGAAGGGTGAGACCGGATGTGGGTGCCTTCAGAAATGCCCAGACGAACACCGGTGTGATGTAAGACAGAGGCCAGGCAAGACCGTAGGATATGGCCACAGACAACGTGGTGGCCACGGCCAATCGCAGGGTCCGAACACCCGGCAAGTCCAGGCCTCTCGGTGATATATCGGCGTCGATTGTCGTTGTCAGGTCACTCGTCATGATGTGATTCGAAGTAAAGCAGTAAATGGAACCGGCAGTCGGGCAATCCGTTTTCGCCCTCCGGGCTGCGCCGGACAGACGGGCTAACCGGCCAACGGGTCAACGGGCAAACCGGCAATCCGGCAATCCGATCTACCGGCAAACCGGCTAAACCGGCCAACCCTTCGACTCGCTTTGCTCGCTCAGGACAAGCGGGCAGACGGGTCAACGGGCTAACGGGCAAACGGGCAAACGGGCAAACCGGCCAACGGACTAGTACACATACGAGAAATAGCTCACCAACCGTATCCACCATCGGCCGAGGGCATTCAGAAACGGATGGCCGCCGGTATACACAATGACGCTGGCCTGTCCTCCGGGTCGGCGAAATCCTCTGGCCGCTTCATCGGAGAATTTAATAATCACCGGAAATCGTTGTGCCTCTTTCAGCCACCCCCCGGTCGTCTCGATCGTCGGCAGGGCCCCCAGTGCATCCTTCCCGCCCCGGCTCACCCCCCAACCTATACTGGAGACATGGCCGCGGAAAATTCTTCCCGGGGCGACATCCAGGGCCAGTTCCACGGTATCGCCCTGTTTGATGTTGCCGAGGTTGTTTTCCCGCATATCGGCCTGTATCCAGACGTCCGTGGTTGATACGTAGGTCATCAACGGCTGTCCGATCCCCGCGTATTGCCCCACATCGATCTGAAGGTTGGTAATACTACCGTGGCCGGGGGATCGGATCGTCATCCACTCCAGGTTGAGCCGTGCCTGCTCGAGGGCGGCCAGCGCCGATTTAATCCTGGCATTGTCTCTCCCTTTCCGACCGAGTTTCTCCTTGGATTTGGCTAGATCGGCTTCAGCTGCAGATACCTTGGTTATCGCCACGGCGACCGCTGTTTTGCGATTGGTTAATTCGAATTTGGATACGGCGCCCGGATCCAGGTCGTACACATTCTTGACCAGATCATAATTCTGCTGGGCCTGCCTGAGTTTTGCCTTCGCATTGAGCAGGGAGGCCTGGGCCGAATCCACAGCGGCTGTATCGGCTCCGATGGCCTGCCCGGCCTGTTCCAGAGCCGCCTCGGCATTCTCCAGGGCAAGTTCGTAGGAATAGGGATCGATCTGAAGAAGCGGCTGCCCGATGGTGACGACCTCATTGTTGTTCACCGTCACCTCGGTCACGTACCCGGATACCTGGGGCGTAATGGGTACGATATAGGCATGAATCTTCGCCTGACTTGTGAAGGGCACAAATCGATCCGACAGCACGTGCCATACAAAGAGCAGCGCACAAGCGGCCAGCACAATCAGCGTGAACCGCCGCACGGGGTCGGCCTTTGTCTTCTTCCCTTCCCGGTTTTCAACCGCCTCGATAGCCATCTCCTCCGCCTTTTGTTCAGCGGGTATGGCTCCGGCACCCGATTCCGGTTCCATGTTATCTTTATCGGAAGACATATTCAGAAATTTGTTTTGTTAATCCGTGATAAATTTGCGACGAAAATTTATTACCAGCTCGGCTTCCGCCAGAATCCATTTTCGGGAACTGTCGGAAGCTGGTCGCCATTGGATATCTCCAGCAGGTTTCCCCAATTGGTCCGCTGCTCCATCTTCTCCCGGACGTCGATCGGAACAAAATCTTTTCCTCTGCTCAGTTCCCAGCCCCCGCCCAGGGCTTTGTACAGGCCGATGAGATTAATGGCGATGTCCCCCCGGGTCTGGGTATACCGATCCCACTGGGCGGCCAGAGAGCGCGTGGAATCCAGAACCCGCGTGTAGTCCGCCAGCCCTTCTTTGTACTGGAGCATGGAAATCTCGGTGGAGCGTTTGGCCGCATCGACACTGTTTTTGAGGGCGTCGGCCTCCTGGGCGGAACGGAAAAAACCGGTCATGGCATCCTCCACCTCCCGGGCCGCGTTCAATACGGAATTCTGATAACCGGTCAGCGCCTGCTCGAATCTGGCATCTTCCACCCGGACCCGGTTGCGAAGTCTGCCATAGTTGAAAATCGGCCAGTTGAACGCCGGACCGGCGGCGGCGCTGAATGCCGGATCGGCCAGGCTGGCATTGGCGGCGTTCGTCCCGCTCCATCCCAGGGTGCCGAACAGGGAGAAACTCGGCAGCATCTCCCCCCGGGCGATACCGATACGGGCGCCCTGGGCGGCCGCCTGTAGCTCGGCCCGGCGGATGTCCGGCCGTCGACGCAGCAGTTCGGCCGGCATACCGACGGCCACCTGGGCCGGGATGGTCGGAAGAGAACCGGAATCTCCCAGGATGTGGCTTAAGTCCTCGGGGGGCAGTCCCAACAGGATCGCCAGGGCGTGCCGTGTCTGGTTCAGGGACAGCAGAAGCTGGGGCACCAGAGCTTCGGTACTGTGTAGGAGTGTTTTGGCCTGCTGCACGTCCAGCTCGGTCACGGCGCCGAACTTGAAACGTGCTTCGACCATCTGCAGCGACCGCTTCTGGAGCTCGACATTCTGCTGCGCAATATGAATCCGTTCCTCCAGGGTCCGGATAAGGATATAGGACCGGGCGACTTCGGCGGTGAGTGTGACGAGCACGTCATCGTAGCCGGCGATGCTGGCCAGCAGGTTGGCGTTGGCCGACTGGATGCCGCGCCTGAATTTGCCCCAGAAATCCAGCTCCCAGGCCACATCGAATCCGGCGGAATACGCGCTGAACGCACCCGGCCCTTCCTGGGTTGCCCACGCAGCCTCGGCATTGATTTCTTGCTGCTGGGGGTACAATGAGCCGGCGGCGATACCGAGCTGGGCCCTCGCCTCCAAAACGCGTAGGCCGGCGATCCGCAGGGAGAGGTTTTGATCGTAGGCCATCCGGACCAGATGATCGAGTATCGGATCTTCAAACACCTCCCACCAGTCTTCGGTGTCGGCAGGAGCCCCGGAGATAGCGTCGTCTTCACGCTGCAGATAGGCATCGGCGATCGGGGCTTCCGGGGTTTCAAAATCCGGGCCGACCATGGCACAGGCGCTGATCAGGAAGGAGATCACACAGACTGTGCACGCCAGAACAGTTTTCTTCCAATCCGTCATGGGTTCTCGATGAGGTATCAGATAGCGTAATCGGCGCTGCTCTTTGGTTCGGAATCTTCTTCTATGCCGCTGGAATCCGGATCATCCCCCATCCACGTTTTAAATAGTATGTAGCTCAACGACAGGATCACCGCTCCGATAAAAAGCCCCAGAAAACCGATCCAGATAAATCCGCCGATGGCACCGAGGAAAATGACCGCCATGGGCACGGCGGCGCCTCTTCCTAAAAAAATCGCTTTTAGCGGGCCGTCACCGATGGCAACGACGATCAGATAGACTGTCAGGACCACCAGATAGACTGTCAGGACCACCGCCGGCAGCGTGCTCATGTTCGAAAAGGCGTAAATGATCACCCCCAGCACCACCGGGCCGATTCCGATCTGCACGATGGCCAGCACCAGGCTCAGAAACGCCCAGACACCGGCCCCCGGGATTCCCGCGATCCAGAATCCTAACCCCGCCAGCAGCGCCTGAATTACGGCAACCCCCAAAATCCCTTTAACCACACCCCGGATGGTCTGCTCGGATATGTCCACAAACTCGCTCCCCCGATCGCCGACCAACCTGACAAACAGATGTCTTGCCACCTGCCCGCCGCTGTGTGCGGTGGTCATAAGGATGCCGGCGATAATGATGGACACGGCAAACATGACCACCCCGAGCACTGTATCCACCGCTGTGGACAACAGCCATTTGACAGCTGCCGTCACCTGGGGCTGGTAGCGCTGGAGGGTGGCCTCCAGATTGACCGATGCCTGCTGCCAAACGGTGTACACCGTGCTGCCGATGACCCACCACTCCTTTACCTTTTCAGGCGGTGGAGGGATCTTGAGCTCCTCCTGTTTCAATTTATCATTAAGCAGCTGCAGCCCGTCTACACCGGATCCGGCCATCTGGATGCCAGGCAGGATGATCACCAGAAGCGCGGCAATCGTCAGGATCGCGGCAGTCAGTTTCCGGCGATTCCCGAGCTTGGCATTGACGGCATGATACACCGGGTAGAGGGCCACGGCCAGGATGATGCCCCATGTCACGAGGGGAATAAAGGGCTTGAGGATTAGATAACAACAGATGATCACCAGGATCAGGACGCCGAGCTGGATGGAAATATCGACGGCAGCGGACGTCGCAGCGGTGTTCTGGTTGGATTTTCCGGAGCCACTCATATTAGGATTCTCCTTGTGAAACTGACCATATAGACGGTATTCTGTTTGAACGACCGTGCCATCCCATTCGGATTACCCGGCCGGAATCGTGACCAGGGGCAGGCCTTCCCTGCCGCCGGTTTCAGATAACGACATCAGGATCATCAGCACCGCAAAGGTGCGCTTGGATTTGAAATCCCCCTTGTCGATCCAGAACCAGTGATCCTCGTACTCTACGGCGACAAATGGGGCCTCAGGCTGTTCCGGGCCGCTCTGGATATCAATCAGTCGAGCAACGGCGGCTTCATCATCTCGGGGCGGCGCCAGTGAGGGCACCGTATATCCGGCCGCCACATGTTCGAATGGCACCTCGATCTGGGTGGCCAGGTTTATCATGATATCCAGCATGGAGTTGGTGAGCACAGCGATCTCCCGATCGCTACCCTGGATGAGGCCATAGGTGACCGTGATTTCATCGCTGCCGGGTTCGAGCCCGAGCAGCCCGTTCAGTTCCTTGATTGCGGCTTTGACTTCCGGTGTAATGTTCTTCCTGAAAAAGAACAGGACCGTGGATTGCCGGTTCTCGTCTTCCATAAGGATCCGCATACCCACTGCCCCGGATGTCTGAATTTGACGGAACAGGGCGATAATGCGGTAGAACTCGGGATCTCCGGCTCGCTGGTCGACACCGGCCGACACCCGGGAACGGAGTCCGTTGATGGCCCGGACTGTCAAGGGAAAAATCAGATCCGCAGGCCACCCGGACTGGATCAGAAACAGAACAGCCCGTGGGGGGATGGGCGTCAGGAAGTTTTCGTTGAATGTCTTCCCGGTGATCGGGGAATAGGTGATGGTGGGCCGGTCCGTGTATTTTCCGGAGCCCCCGATGATTAATGAATCCCCTTGAACGGCATCGGGCGATGAGACCTGCCCGGCGATGTTCGCCGAACTTTCCAGGGTGTAGCCGCTGACCACTGAGGCGACCTCCACAAACAACGGCATGTCCGCGTACCGGAGTTTGACGACATTAAGAAGGGTCTGCTCCTTCCAGGACGTGGAAATGGCCTGATTGTAATTGAAGCGGTCCCGGGGTACGGTGCCCGGGCCGATGCCCGAGCAGCCGATTAGAAACAGGAGTACCAGCGCCATTGCCGGAAATGGTTGTCGCATCATGCTTTAATCTCCGAGAGAACCTGAAATCAATAATATGGTGTTTCCATGGGCCGGGTGGACCGGACAAAGAGTACCTCGCCGATGATTGGTCCGTGTTGTTAGAAGGATAGACCGCTCCGGTTCGCCCCCGACGCTTCGATGGTCTTATAAGCAATTGGTATCTCTAACGAAATCCAAAAAAAAGCGCAACCCATATTTGGCGTTTGGGCAAAGATATAGATGGAAAATCAAGGCCTTAAGATACTTCAACCTGGGAATGACCAAGGCACCGAAGCACTCCCGGATAAAGGACGCCACGGCATGTGAGAACATAACACAGATGGAAAGAATTAAGAGATTGCGGATAAACAAATACGAGAACCCACACTCGACCCCTTGACCCCTTGGATCCTCGAATCCTTTTTAGTCTTCTAAACCTTATATTTGCCGAAATCGTCGAGAGAGAGGCCTTTCAGGTAGTCGGTCCATTGCTCCGCCTCCTTGCTTTGATCCAGAGGCTCTTCACGGCCTTCCACGGGCTTGGATTTCTCAATGACCTTGTCGTCGACGTAGATCGGCGCCTGGAATCGCAGGGCAATCGCAATGGCGTCGCTGGGTCGAGCGTCCATGTCGAATTCACCACCTTCGGAAGCGAAGTAAATACGGGCATAGAAGGTATTGTCCCTCAGATCGCAGACCTCGATCTTGGCCACCGAGAATTCCATGGACTCAATGAAATTCTTGAAAAGGTCATGGGTCATGGGGCGGTCGAATGCGATATTCTGAAGCGCCGAAGCGATGGATGTGGCCTCCAGAAGACCGATCCAGATCGGAACCGTGCGCTCGTCTTCGTCGGTTTTCAGGATAATAATGGGCGTGTTGGACGCGGGGTCCATGGTCATTCCGGCTATGCTTGCCTTATGAAGCATCAGAGTGATCTCCTTTCGCGCTTGGCATGTCCAGCTCCCGTTCCACCGGCCTGCCCCAGAGCGAGTGGGAAAAAGCCCGCTCGATGGTTATCCATACCAGTTTTCCGACGGATATGGCAAGCGCGGGGCCATTCCCGTTTCCATCCGAAAAATGAACGATCTTGTTTTGCGGTGTCCGACCGGTCCATGGAGGCGTTGTCCGAGGTTCCGTCGGATTGTCGGCAACCGTGGCTTTGCTGAAGCCCTCAACCAGGATCTCCTGGCGGGTGCCGACCAGCGCTGCATGCTTTTTGCGGGTAATTAATTCCTGGGTATCCAGAAGCACCTGCAGCCTCTGCTTTTTGACCGGCTCTGAAATCTTTTCGGGAAACCGGGATGCCGGTGCGGACGGCCGATCCGAGTATTTGAAGGCAAACATCCCGTCCAGCTGCACCCGCTCGACAAGGCTCAGCGTGTCCTGAAAATCCGCTTCGGTTTCCCCTGGAAATCCGACAATGAAATCGGATGTGACGGCGATATCCGGGCGTGTGGATCTCAGGCGGTTGATGATGTTCAGGTAATCCTTCCGCGTATATTTTCGGTTCATCCGCTTCAGGGTCCGGTCCGACCCGGATTGCACCGGCAGATGAATGTGGCCGCAAAGCTTGCCCAGGTCTGAGAAACAACGGATCAATTCATCGGAGAGGTCCTTGGGATGAGAGGTGGTGAAACGGATCCGCTGGAGTCCGTCCACTTGGTCGACACGACGCAGCAGTTCGGCAAAAGAGCACATTCCCTCTTTTAGGCCATAACTGTTCACATTCTGCCCCAACAAGGTCACCTCCCGAACGCCCGAGTGTGCAAGGGTTCGGATTTCCTCTAAAATATCATCCGGGTGTCGGCTGGCTTCCGGGCCCCGGACATGGGGGACCACACAGTAGGTGCAGTAATTGTCGCACCCCTGCATGATGGTGACAAATCGCGACGGCCTCTCCAAAGCCGCTGAGGCGGCATTCGGAGCCTCCAGGATGGCCCCGCCATCCATGGCCACATCGACGATACGTCGTCTTTTGTGTCGAATTGTTTCGATATGTTGTGCAAGGTTTCGGATGGCGTGGGTGCCGAACACGAGATCCACGTGGGGCATTCGTGACAGAATCCGTTCGCCCTCCTGCTGAGCCACACAGCCGCCAACTGCAATAATGAGCTCCGGATGACGCCGTTTTAACGGGGCCAGACGACCCAGATAACTGAAGACTTTCTGTTCCGCTTTTTCCCGAATGGCGCAGGTGTTCATGATGACCAGGTCCGCGGCATCCACCGCGTTCGCCCGCTGATAGCCCATGGATTCAATGTGATCGGCCATCCGCTCGGAGTCATAAACGTTCATCTGACATCCGATGGTTTCGATATGGTAGCTGGCAGTCATAAGTTGATTCATTTGCAATTCGAATGGAACTGTTCGGGCTGGACACTGTCGGACCGACTGGGTGGCCTGAATCCGACGATCAGGTCACCTGCAGCTTGCCAATGTCGATCGCCTTGGACGGCTCCATGTGAATGGTTTTTCGCAGATCGGTCAGGATGCCGCCGACGTCTTCAAGGCACCCCCGGGCGATATGGACCGCCACGGTTCCGCGCTGCGGATCTAAGGTTTCCACCATGGCGAGTCCGTCATAGGCTTCGAGTATGAATCGGAGAAAAGCGATCTGACGACGGTCGACCCGGTAGTACCGGCAATGGGCTCTCATCATATCCCCTCAGTGGACTGAAAAGCTAATCATGAATTGATGCTTCCAAAGACTATAACCTGTTTTTTTTGAAAAATAAAATTCGTGTGATGTGCCGTGCTGCACTGTTGTGCTGAATCGGTATTTGAAGTATAGGCCGGATGTCATGCGAAAATCCTGGCATATGATCCACCCGGATCCCCAACATGTTCAGCGTCTCGCCGATCAAACCGGCTGCCATCCCCTCGTAGCCCGGATACTTGTCAACCGGAACATTTCGGAAACCCGGGAAGCAAAAAAGTTTCTTTACCCCCGGGTAACGGACCTGCCGTCGCCCTTGGGGATGAAAGGCATGGACGTGGCCACCCAACGTCTGATCCGTGCCATCCGGCAGAAGGAAAACATCCTCGTCTTCGGAGACTATGATGTGGATGGGGTCACGGCGACGGCCCTTCTGGAGGAATTTCTGAGCTACGCCGGGGCACGGGTCTTTTCATATACACCTCACCGACGTAAAGAGGGGTACAGTCTGAACAGGGAGCAGCTTCGCAGGATGCCGTTCCCACGGAAACCGGATCTGATCCTGACCGCCGATTGCGGCGCCACCAGTCACGATGCCATACGTGACGCCCAAAAGGCGGGAATCGATGTCATCGTCACCGATCACCACATGCTGGAAAGGGAAGTCCCGCCGGCCATCGCCATCGTGAACCCCCACCTGGAGGACGCACCATCGGAAATGTCCGGGCTGTCCGGTGTGGGGGTAGCCTTCTGTCTGCTGATCTCCCTCCGGAAGACCTTGCGGGAACAAGGATTTTGGGGGCACCAACCGGAACCGAACCTGAGGGATTACTGTGATTTGGTGGCTCTCGGCACCATCGCGGATATGGTTCCATTGCTGGGCGCGAACCGGATATTGGCCCGTGTCGGGCTGGATGTCCTCAAATCCGGCCGGCGCCCGGGTCTCAGCGCCCTGATGTCGGTCTCCGGGGTGGTCCCTGAACGGATCGACGCCGAGGATATCTCGTTCCGGCTGGCACCGCGTCTGAATGCCGCCGGAAGAATGGCCCATTCCAGACTGAGTGTCCGGCTCATACAGGAAACGGATCCGGTCAAAACCAGACGCCTTGCGGAACTTCTGGAACGGCTCAACCGTAAACGCCGGGCCGCCGAGCAGCGTACCCTGGACCAGGTGGCGTCCATGCTCACCGACACCCCGGAACTGTTGAGGTCCAATTCCCTGGTCCTGGCCCACCCTGAATGGCTCGAGGGGGTGCTGGGAATCGCTGCATCCCGTCTGGTCAACCAATACGGCCGCCCGGCTATCTTGATTACAACAAGAGACGGTATTGGCAAAGGATCCGCGCGCAGTGTATCCGGTTTCGACATCCACCAAGGACTTCACGACTGCCGCCCCCTTCTGGAATCCTTTGGCGGCCATCGGATGGCAGCCGGACTCCAGGTTAAAGCCGAGAACATCGAAGCGCTTCAGGATCTTTTTGAACAGGTCGTCGCGAGGCACACGCGATCCATTCATGCTGAAAAACGATTGCCCATCGACGGGGACCTGGCGTTGAATCAGATCTCACCGGAGATGATCGACGCCCTGGAATTGTTAAAACCGTTCGGCGCCGGTAATCCGGAACCTGTTTTTTCTGCTCGGCGTGTGGCGGTTCAATCCTTTCAAGTAGTCGGACAGCGGCACCTTCGAATGACCGTGGCGCACCCGTCGTCAATGTCCCACAGCATCATGAGCGGCATCTGGTTCAATCCGCCGGCGCTCTCGATTTCCAGGGAACGGCTTTTTAAGATTGCGTTCCGCCTTCAGTGGAACCGCTGGAACGGCAAAAAAACACCCCAGATCGTAATCGAAGACATGGTACCGGATACAACTGGCTGTGCCGACGGCTGAGATGAATGTACGGGGTAATGTGAATATGGGCACATTTTTCTTGAACTATGGAAATCTTGAGATTATGATTCCTCCAAATTTTTAGATGAACCCCTGAGACCCAAAAAGGTAACGCAACATGGCGAAAGTATTTCGACCCTCGACCAGGGAAAGCAGCATCCTTTCGAAAATTGAATCGACGAGGGAATATGCACGCCGGATGGCCATCAATAGCATCAAGGATTGTATCGATGGCCTCTCCAATGCCATTGCCACGAAGTTGGTGGAAACGGAACTGGTTGAAACCACAAACAAGAATGGACTGGAGGAGCAGATCGTAAAGTGCCTCGACACATTAGGGCATGCTGAAGATTTCGATGTGGACTATCAAATCGCGCCGTATCGCAACCTGGTGACACAACCCCATGTCGTCAGCCTTTACGTCACGTCATTTGTGATCGAAAAACTCATCAACCACAGGGACATCGTCGACATTTACGGATCTGACGAAGATATTTACGTCTGCATCAATCAGCAGGGGCGAAAATTCCTCCCATGACCCCATGCGAGCTGCGTTTCACCCCAGGCTAATCAATGGGCCCTTTGAGGACCCCGGCCTTTATGTCCCCTTTCAATTCCTCCATCGCGCCCTCCTGTTCGATCTGGGAGATCTTTCCGGCTTATCCAACCGCGAGCTGCTAAAAATCAGCCATGTGTTTGTGTCCCACACCCACATGGATCATTTTATCGGATTCGACCGCCTTCTCCGCATTGCGCTGGGACGGGACACCATGCTTCATTTCTTTGGGCCCGAAGGCTTCACGGACAATGTGGCCGGAAAGTTGTCCGGATATACCTGGAACCTGGTGTCAGATGATACCCATCCATTGGAAATCATGGTGACGGAGGTCGGCTCGACGCGCATGAAAACCTCCCGGTTTCTTTGCCGAAAGCGTTTCGAGCGAGATCCGGACGGAATCGAAAACCCCTTTGACGGTCGACTTCTCATCGAACCGGCGTTTTCAGTCCGGACGGCGCTTTTCGATCACCGGGTGCCGTGCCTGGGTTTCTCTTTGGATGAACAATTTCACATCAACATCGACACAGCGCAACTTGACCGGCTGGGCCTTCCCACCGGCCCCTGGCTCTCTGATTTTAAAAATGCCGTTTATAAAGCCAATCCCGAGTCGTATGAGATCGTGATCCCCGGCGCGAACGGAGCCGAACGTAAACCCTATCGCCTGGGCGAATTGACCAAGGCCATCGCCCGAATCACCCCTGGCCAGACGATTACCTATATTACCGACGTCGGCTATAACGAACAAAACGTTCAACGCATCGTCGAACTGGCAAGAGGGGCCGACCACCTGTTTATCGAAGCGGCATTCCGTGACGATGACGCACATATTGCCCATCGCAAGCACCACCTCACCGCCCGCCAGGCCGGTATTATTGCCCGGCAAGCCGGTGTTCGGCGCCTGACGATCTTTCATTTTTCACCGCGGTATCAAGGCATGGAAGAGCAGCTGGAAGCAGAAGCGCAAGCTGCGTTTGAAGGAAGATAGCGTCGGTATTTCCGGTATACCCAAACCTAAAGCAGATATGTTCTTTTGTTCCACTGTCGTTAGGCGATTCTCATGGTTCGCACGTGCATCCGTTCAAACGCCGGTATACCGTAGTCTCCCCGGTGCACGAAGGCGTGTACAGACAATAATGCCGGAATGGCATGGGTAGTTTGCCCGGGCATGTCGCCCGGGTAAACAGTCATAAATATCAGCAAACGTCCGCGTTTGTCTGCGGCCAATGATTCTTTTATTTGACCAAAACATGGCTTTCTCGTGCTCAGTTTCAGCGGTATGTCATTTTGAGAATAACCATTGTTCCCTAACCCATGTCCGCGGCCCCTTTGTAAAGCGGCATCAGCCGGCTGATCAGCTTGGCAATTTCATCGCTAATGTCCTTCTTTCGAGCGATGGCATCTTTTTTAGGGATCCGTTTGCTGATAACCAGATCAACTGGCTTGGCTTCCGGGCACCGTTCTATCAGGGCACCCAATGAATCCACAGCCGCTTCCGCACTGTCGCTCAAACTCCAGGACTTTTCCCCGGCAGTAATCACATCGCTGAAGCATGAGTTGCGCGTATCATAGATTTCCAACCCCTCTTCTAGCGCAATCTCCCGGAGCCATTGTTCGTTTTCTTGATTTTTGAGCCAGTTCAGAAATGCCGTCCAGCCCGAGGGGGAGTCCCCCTCCGCAGCGGGACGCTCAATGCGAAAGCCGAACGTAAAAGAGGTTTTGTCCGCACCACCGAAAAACCAGGCCGGAAGCGCCTTCCGTTTCTTTTTCCACAGAACGGCGTCCGCCCATTGGATGGCATTTTTATTCCGTGCTGCCCATGACTGAAAATGAAGCGGTGTGGCTTGGATCCGATGGGCCACATCCCCCCCAAGCATATCCCGGCCGCGCCACCGGGTGCGGCTGATTTTATCTTTAAAATCATCCGACTGCAGCCCCTTAAAAGATGCGCCCCCTTTTGCCTTGGATATGCGATGGGCTTTTTGGGCCGCTAACTGAGCACTCTTTTCCCGCATCTCCTTCTCGTGCCGCCTCCGACTTTGAATCCGGAGCTGCATTTCGACAGTGGTTTCCCGCTCAGTCCCATCTTCCCACTGGATGACCATCTTATCGCGCTTGATGGACATTACCTCGAAAGGTCCCTTTTCATTGACATAGTTTTCTCCGACAACAAATTCGAAGGGTTCCGCTCTTTCCACATCCTCTGTCATAAACCGATCCTTTCCCGGCGCTGAACCGCGCGGTTTTTGGTATAACCCGCCTTACCGGTACCTGTAACGGCAGCTGGAGACGTGGTTACGAAATTATTTACACTTATCTCAGTTTAAACAATTAAAATAAACACGAAATTGAATTTATGAAGAGAATAAAGGGTTTCTAAGTTGCCGTTGATCTATAAAAAGCTTAGTTTATGGGGCGTCCCACAAATCTCGTTCATCCATTTTTCTCTGTAAACCCGTGCTGTTTTGAGAGCACCCATGGTTGGATCGTTCCCGAAAGCGTTGGCCTGAAATAACGTAAAATAAAGGGAGAAACATGCTCACTCCAGGAAAAACCTATGACGAGGTGTGCCGTCGCTTTCGATGGCAGATCCCGGAATTTTACAATATCGGCATCGACATCTGCGACAAGTGGGCAGTCGACCCAGACCGGAAAGCGCTCATTTATGAAAGAGACGACAGCAGTGTTCAGACATTCACGTTCAGGGATTTGAGCCGCCTGTCCAATCGTCTGGCCAATGCGCTGTCAGCCTGCAACATCACGCGGGGCGACCGTTTCGGCATCTTACTCCCGCAGCGGCCGGAAACCGCCATTTCCCACATCGCTATTTATAAGCTGGGGGGGGTTGCCGTACCTCTGTTCACCCTCTTTGGAACCGACGCCCTGGCCTACCGGCTGAAAAACAGCGCGGCGGCCGGCATCATCACAGATTCGGCCAATCTATCCAAAATTCTTGAAATCCAGGAGGATCTTCCTGACCTGCATACCATCGTCGTCACCGGAGATACACCGGTGGAGGGTGTCCCAGCCTTCGATGACCTGATCGCGAGGGCCTCCGACATATTTTCCCCGGCTCGCACCCGGGCCGAAGACCCGGCCCTGATTATTTACACGTCCGGAACCACCGGCCCACCCAAGGGGGCTCTCCACGCACATCGCACTCTTTTAGGGCATCTGCCCGGCGTGGAATTTCCCCAAAACTTTTTTCCCCGGCCGGGGGATCTGTTCTGGACGCCGGCCGACTGGGCCTGGATCGGCGGCCTGATCGATGTGCTGCTACCCAGCTGGCACCACGGCATGCCCGTATTGGCCCACCGGTTCAAAAAGTTCGATCCTGAAAAAGCCTTTTTTCTCATCGCAAAACATCAGGTGCGAAATGCCTTCATGCCGCCCACAGCTTTAAAATTGATGCGTCAAGTTCCGAAACCGCAACACCACCACAGGATTAACATGAGAAGTATCGGCAGTGGCGGTGAGACGTTGGGCGAGGAACTACTGGAATGGGGCCGGGAAACCATGGGCGTCACCATCAACGAGTTTTATGGACAAACCGAGTGCAATCTGGTGGTCGGATGCTGCGCCGAGGTCATGGACATCCGGCCGGGATCCATGGGCCTGCCTATTCCTGGTCACACCGTGGCGGTTGTCGATCCCGAGGGCAATCCCAAGCCACCTGGAGAGGTCGGTGAAATCGCGATCAAGCGGCCCGACCCGGTCATGTTTCTGGAATACTGGCGCAACGAGGAGGCCACCCAAAACAAGTACGTAAACAATTGGTTGATGACCGGTGATATGGCCCGCCGGGACGAGGATGGCTATATCTGGTTCTCCGGCAGGCTTGACGATGTCATTACCAGCTCCGGCTATCGCATGGGACCGGCGGAAATCGAAGACTGCATCATGAAGCATCCCGGGGTGGCCATGGTCGCTGTGGTGGGGATGCCGGATCCCATCCGAACGGAAGTTGTCACAGCGTTTGTCGTGCCGTCACTGAATTCGACCCCTGGCCCGGCGCTGGCCGATGACATTCGGGAATTCGTCAGATCCCGTCTGGCTGCCCACGAGTACCCCCGGCAGATCGAATTTGTCACCGAACTGCCGATGACCGCCACGGGAAAGATCATGAGACGCAAACTAAAACAGGTCGATCAAGAATAACATGCAATCTCCTTCTGAGCCCCCTTTGCGAGTGTCCTGGTTCATGTGGGGCCTTGGCGCACTGTTCTACCTCATGGGTTTTTTTCAGCGGGTCGCACCGGCTGTGATGACCGAAGAGCTCATGCGGGAATTTCAAATCAGCGCTGCGGCATTGGGGAATTTATCGGCCTATTACTTTTACAGTTATGCGGCCATGCAAATCCCCACCGGAATCATCTCAGACCGGTGGGGACCGCGCCGATTGTTAAGCACCGGCGCCACGATTGCCGGCATCGGCACGATGATGTTTGCGTTGTCATCGGCGATCCTGTGGGCCGGAATCGGGCGCTTTTTAATTGGCGGGTCGGTTGCCGTGGCGTTTGTCGGCTGCCTGAAACTGGCCAACTGCTGGTTTCCGCCGAGGTACTACGCCATGGTGTCCGGAATGGCCCTTTTTTTCGGAATTATCGGGGCTGTCTTCGCCGGACCACCCCTGCGTCTGCTGATGGATCATTTCAGCTGGCGCAGTATCATTGTAGCATCGGCGATCGTGACTTTCGGGATTGCCGCAGCGATTTGGATTTTCGTCAGGGATTACCCCACCGAAAAGGGCTATTCCGATATGGTCATTGGTCCCCAGACATGCACTGTCGATTCCCGAGAACCGATTCTCAGCGGAATCGTTGAGGTGTTTCGATACCGTAACACGGCGCTGTTGTTTGTGATACCGGGTGCCGTAGTGGGCAGTGTCTTGACATTTTCCGGACTCTGGGGAGTTCCCTTTCTGACCACCCATCATCACCTGCCCACATCGCAGGCGGCAGTTCTGACTTCGGCCGTACTGGTTGCATGGGCTATTGGCGGTCCCCTGTTCGGCTGGCTGTCCGACAGATGGGGGAATCGGAAACGGCTGTATATCGTCGGCCTAGCGTTAATGTTTCTGGGGTGGGGCGTTGCACTGTTTATCAACGATCTTCCATTTTATGTCCTCGTCGGGGCGCTTCTGGTCGCCGGGTTCAGTTCCGGCTGTATGATTATCAGTTTCGCTTTCGCCAAAGAGTCGGTTCCCGGCCGTCTGGCAGGGACCATTTCCGGAGTCGTCAACATGGGCACCATGACGGGACCGATGCTGCTTCAACCGGCCGTGGGGTGGATGCTGGATCAGAAATGGCAGGGCCAGATGCAGGCGGGCGTTCGGGTGTATGGACAGGAGGCCTACCAGGCCGGATTCTCCCTGATGCTTGCGTGGATTCTGCTGTCCCTGGTCCTGCTTTTCTTTACCCGTGAAACCCATTGCCGTCAGGCGACCTAAGGTTCTTATGAGATTCCGTCTCACACCGGATGGCACATTCCTGGTATATTATGGCTCGACAATCTTGAATTCAGGGGTCATAACGTCACGTGGCATATCTCTCCACGGATTGTTGCAAAAATGTGCTCGAACTCTGTATCGGCCCGGAGGCAAGGTATCGGGTAATTTCCACCTTATGGACGCCATCTGTGCAATGCCTTCAAAGCGGACACACGAGCCGATTGCCGGTATGGCAAACAACGGCGTAAAAAGGGACTCCTGCATCACCTGTCCCCCCCCTGCCAGGCGTTCCATGACGAATTCTGTATTCACTTGAATGGGAAAGGCGGTCATTCGGATAAACCGCCATAACAACTTTTCCCCGGGTCGATAGACATCATAATCCGTGACTATCCCGATCAGTTTGTTGTCGTCGGAAATACCCGTACCGACACCCGAAGTTTTTTCGTCCCATGATCTTGCCGGTCCGACATCCACATGTACCACATTTTCATGATAATACCCCGCACCCCCAAAACCGATCATCTTTACAGTATCCCACAGCCGACGCGGGGATACCCCTTCCATCTTGATATCGGCCGCCATTCCATACTGGTGTAGACTGGCCTTTGCAGCAAGCCCCCCTTGCTTGCGCAGCCGGGTGTTATAGCGTGGGGGCTGCGATATCCGGAAACAATCGTAATTGTTGCCCCGGTGGACAGGCGATCTTCCAGGAAATCAAGATACTCGACAAGCCTCAGTGATACATTCTGAAATTCGGGATCATACGGCGCATTAAACACTCCACAGATGGCCTCCAGAGCCGTCCGGTCATAGTTCCCACCGCCCCTCCGATAGATACCGGAAAACATCATCCCGTTCTCATCGTTGGCCAAACGGATCCGCCCATCGCCGCTGTGAAAAAACCGCCTGCCGTCAAAGGCAGGTTGTTGCGCTCGTCCATCCGGAGGACTCGCGACTACAACCATCCAGGCCGCAATAAGTATTCTCAGCATTCCGAAGAGAGGGAGGCGGGTGTTCAGCTGTGGCATTGTGGGTGTAAACCTCTACCTGTTGAAATCATGGGATATTGCTGAAAGTCGGCTGTCAATTTCATACTGGTGCATTACAAATTTAACTGGCGCACACGAAATGGGCAATGAGCAATTATAGTGTAGTCATTGCTCAATTATTAGAGCGTTTGGACCAGGCCATATCAGAGGTTATCGATACCCCTAAGAGTACGAAAATGACCGCCGCTATCGGAACGTTACCCTGACAAACGCTCTATGTCGAAAAATGGGACTGTTTCTACTGAATGGTATCGTTCTATCCGTTGGCATAAGTATTTTCCGATTGATGCCACAGGGCCGCACTCGGAACGGATTCAGGCGATCACTATAACTATTGGTTGGAAAAAAACAAAGGGGTTACGGCTTTAATCCCGTAACCCCTTAGAAATTGTGGTAGCGGGGGCTGGATTCGAACCAACGACCTTCGGGTTATGAGCCCGACGAGCTACCAGACTGCTCCACCCCGCATCATATCGGAAGTGTGATGATAAGAACCTAACGATTGATTGTCAATATGTTTCACTTTGGTTTTTCTAAAATAAATATCAAATAATATCGATTTGTTATTTGCCTGCCAAATCGAGAAGAGCCTGCTTCAAACCGGCTTTCCCGGCGACCGCAGCATCTTCGCCCGACCGGAATGCCAAACGAACCCGCTTGGCGCGGCTGGAATGGCCCGACACGATTTCCAAATCGGATTTGGCCAGGCCAAGGCATTTGGCCAAAAACTGGATGCAGGCCCTGTTGGCCTTTCCCTCCACCGGGGGAGCTGTCAGCCTGATCTTCAAGGCGTCCCCGTGAATGCCCACGATAGCGGTATTCGATGATCGGGGCTGGACGAGGATCTTGAATACCAGCCCGGATGGGGTTTCTCTGATGGAGAGAGGCATAAGATCCGTTGGCCCGTTGGCCCGTGGGCCCGTTAGCCGGTTTGGCCGGTTTGGCCGGTTTATCCGGTCCACAGGTCATCTGCCGCCGGGCAGAGCCGTCATTCAGTCATTCGTCCCGCACAGCGGAACGTCATTTGTCGTTTTCGTTTTCGTTTATCTTTCAGCTTTCGGCTTATTATTCTTTCAGCTTTGAGCTTTCAGCTTTCAGCTTTGAGCTATTTATATCTTTCAGCTTCGGACTTTCAGTTCATCCAGCATCCAGTATCCAGTATCCAGAATCCAGCCCGCCAGAGGCGGACAAGCATCCAGCATCCAGAATCGAGTACCTAATCCATCGTATTTCTGATATTGCTGATGATGCGGGTGGAGGACGTATCTTCCGAGATCGGGACCAAGGCCACCCGGCCGCCAAGTGTTTCGACCAGTTCCCTGCCGGCCACCTCTTCGGAATCGTAGTTGCTCCCCTTTGTAAGGACATCCGGCCGGATGGTGCGGATCAGGTCTTTGAGACGCCCGGAGGAGAATATCACCACGTAGTCGACGCTGTCCAAAGCGCACAGGACCCGGACACGCTCCCTGGCCTGGATAACCGGCCGGCCCGGCCCTTTCAGGGCCCGAACCGAATCGTCGTCATCGGTGGCCACAAACAGAACGTCCCCGAGCTGTTTGGAAGCTGAAAAGAGCATCACATGCCCGGCGTGGAGCAGGTCGAAGCAGCCGTTGGTCAGGACAATCTTCTTTCCTTTTTTACGCAGCTCCTGTACCAGAACCGGCAGGTCGTGAAACTGCTTGTATTTGGAAACAGTGCGATCCCCGGAAGGCTTAAACGCGGCCTCCAGTTCCTTCTGGGACAAGGTCGCGGTGCCCACTTTTCCCACCACAACCCCGGCAGCGGTATTCGCCAGGGCCGCAGCGTCTCTCAGGTTTGCCCCGGCTGCCACGGCAAGCCCGAGCACGGCGGCTACCGTGTCGCCGGCGCCGGAGACCTCATATACCTGCCTGGCCTTTGCCGGAATCCGATACGGCCGGGCGCCACGCTTAAAGAGTACCATCCCGTCCTTTCCGCACGTGACCAGCAGCATTTCGATCGCAAGACTGTCGAGCAGTTTTTCTCCCGCATTATGCAGGGTGTCATCATCGGAAATATCAATCGCAGCCGCTAAACCGGCCTCCTTTTTATTCGGTGTCAGCACATCGACGCCGGAATACTTGGCAAAATCCATCCCCTTTGGATCGGCTATCGTGATCTTTCCGTGTTTTCGAGCGCAATCGCAGATCCGCCGCAAGAGCTCACGGGTGACGACGCCCTTTCCGTAGTCGGATATGAGTACCACGTCCGAAGCGGGTAATTTCTTTTCGGCTTCGGCGGCGAGTTTCTCCAGGGTTTCCTTGGAGACGCGCTCGCGCGATTCCCGGTCAATACGCACCACATGCTGGTTGGAGGCAAAGATCCGGGTCTTGCGGGTCGTCGGCCGTTCAGGCTCCCGGATCACCCCTTCCACATCCACCCCCAGGGTTCGCAGCCGCTCGATGAGCAGCTGGCCGTATCGCCCGGATCCCACCACTCCGGCGACGGCGACGCTGCCACCCAGCGCCACAATGTTGTTCACCACATTACCACAGCCGCCCAGGGTGTCCTCTTCACTTCTGACATTGACGACCTGAACCGGAGCTTCCGGGGAAATGCGATCCACCTCCCCCCAGACGTAGTGGTCGATCATCAGATCACCAACAACCAGCACCCGGCATTGGCTGAATCGGGATATGTTTTCGGTTAATGTCATGACCCGGCAGACGTCTGATAGTTGTTGACGAATTCCCTGAAGAATTTCGGCGGCCGCACCACCTTTCCATCTTCTTTTACAAAGGCGTGTTTGGTGTAACCCTGGGCGATGAGCTGCTCGCCGTTTTCGGCCAGCACGCGGTAGTCAAATTTCATTCCGGCTTTGACGCGGTTATCCAGGGACGTGTCGATGATTAGGATGTCGTCATAATCGGCTCCGGAAGAAAATTTACAGAAGACCTCCGAAACCGGAAGATAATACCCCCGATCTTCGATACTGCGGTACGGCATTCCGATGGCTCGAAACATCTCGGTCCGGCCCATCTCGAACCAGCGAAGATAATTGCCATAATAGGCCCGGCCCATACGGTCGGTATCGCCGTATATCACCCGGCATGTGGTTCGGTGAGAGATCATGTGCCTCCGTTTGCCCGTTGGCCCGCAATAAATGCCTAAAATTTAAAATGCCTAAATTGCCTAAAATGGTGGAATCGCTCCGCTCTATCCTTCAATCCAGAATCCAGCCCGCCATAGGCGGACAAGCATCCAGAAGCCAGAAGCCCTAAGCCTTAAGCCCTGAGCCTTTCTGTATCATTCAGCTTTCAGCTTATTATTCTTTCAACTTTGAGCTTTCAGCTATTTATATCTTTCAGCTTCGAGCTTTCAACTCTCAGCTCATTTCACCTCCAGCTCTCCATGACGCCAGATACCAAATACCGAGTACCCATTACCTAGTACCCAATATCCAGTATCCCCTCTAATGTTGCTCTAAGTTCTTCATACGTGTGGGTCACCGGAAACTCCGGAAACTCTTCTATCACGTTGTCCGGCGGCCGGAACAAGATTCCCTGGTCAGCCTCTTTCAGCATGGTAATGTCGTTATAAGAATCGCCCATGGCGATGGTTTCGTAATTGAGCTGTTTCATGGCCCGGACAGTATTTTTCTTCATGTCCCGGATCCTGAGGTTGTAGTCGGCAATGGCCCCGGTATCATCGAGGGTCAGGTCGTGACAAAAAAGGGTCGGCCAGCCCAGTTTCCCCATCAGGGGTGCAGCAAATTCACTGTAGGTGTCCGAAAGGATAAGCACCTGTACCCGGGTCCGAAGCCAGTCCAGAAATTCCCTGGCACCGTCAAGCGGCGCCATAGTTTCGATAACATCGATGATGTCTTTGAGTTTGAGCCCCTTCTCATCGAGGATGTTCAGACGCTTTTTCATCAACACGTCATAATCCGGGATGTCTCTTGTGGTCAGCTTGAGTTCCTCGATTCCGGTGCGTTCGGCAACGTTGATCCATACTTCCGGAGTAAACACGCCTTCCAGATCCGAACAGACAATGTGCATATGCAGATTCCTCTATAAGATTCTCGCTATCGCTTGAATTGTTTGCCGGTTTGCCGGTTTGCCGGTTGGCCCGTGGGCCCGTTAGCCCGTCTGCCCGTGGGCCCGTCTGCCCGTGGGCCCTTCTGCCCGCAATAAATGCCTAAAATTTAAAATGCCTAAATTGCCTAAAATGGTGGAATCGCTCCGCTCTATCCTTCAATCCAGCCCGCCAGAGGCGGACAAGCATCAAGCATCCAGTATCCAGAAGCCCTAAGCCTTAAGCCTTAAGCCCTGAGCCCTTCTGTATCATTCAGCTTTCAGCTTCGGACTTTCAGCTCATCCAGCCCACCAAAAACGGGCAAGCATCCAGTATCCAGTATCCAGTTTACTCCTCCCTATCATCGTCTTCGATCCGAATCAGAATCGGTTTGTCGGCCACCACATCCAGCGCGGTAATTTTGGAGAGGGCCTGACTGACTGATTTTTCAACCGCACGATGGGTCAGCATCACGATAGGCACGGCACCGTCGGTCTTTCTCCCCTTCTGATGCACGGACTTGATACTGATCTGGTGGTTGCCGAGAATGCCGGCAATCTTTGACAGCACGCCGGGCCGATCCAGCGCCGCGAATCGAAAGTAGTAATGGGTTTTGATGTCTTCCACCGGCATGATGGGGATGTCTTTTATGTTCTCCATCTGGCAGGAAAGCATCGGCACCCGCACTCCGGCACAGGAAAGCATGTTCCGGGCAAGATCCACGATATCAGCGACCACGGCACTTGCCGTTGGCATCATTCCGGCGCCGCGACCGTAAAGCAGAATGTCGTCCGCCGCACTGCAGGAAAATGTGATGGCGTTGACCGTGCCGTTGACGTTGGACAGGAGATTGTCAAAGGGGATCATCGTGGGGTGGATCCGTGCCTCGATGGCCTCCCCCTTGTCCTTGCTAATGGCCAGCAGCTTGATTCGGTAACCGAACTCACTGGCAAACTCGATGTCCATGGGTGTGATTCTGGGGATCCCCTCGACGTAAATATCGTTCAGGTTGATCTCCATACCGTAGGCCAGAGAATTTAATATCGCCAGTTTATGCGCGGTATCGAGACCCTCCACATCCAGCGTTGGATCGGCCTCGGCGTACCCTTTTGTCTGGGCCTCGGCAAGGGCTTCCGCGAAGGGGCAGCCCTCATCGGATATCTTTGTCAGGATATAGTTGCAGGTCCCGTTGAGAATGCCGATCATCCCGCTGATGCGATTGCCGACCAGGGATTCCCGAAGGGTCTTGATCACGGGCATGCACCCCCCCGTACTGGCCTCAAACGCCAGATTGACCCCGTTTTCGGAAGCTTCCCGGACAATCTCATTTCCGTGGGATGCCAAAAGCGCCTTGTTGGCAGTCACCACATGCTTGCCCTTTCGGATCGCTGCAAGCATCATGTCTTTGGCAATCCCCTTGCCGCCGATCATCTCGAGAACGATATCCACTTCCGGATCATGGATCACACGCTGGGCATCATCGATGAGTACGCCGGCGGGGAGAGCGACACCACGGTCTGTTGTCAGGTCGATGTCGGCCACGTATTTCAGATTCAGGTCGACCCCGGCCCTAGCCCGGAGGAGATCCCGCTCTTCCAGGAGTATCCGCGCGACACCTGTGCCGACAGTGCCAAACCCCAGTAAGCCGATGTTGATTTTTTTCATGGGTATTCCGTTGGTCCGTTGGCCCGCAATAAATGCCTAAAATTTAAAATGCCTAAAATGCCTAAAATGGTGGAATCGCTCCGCTCTATCCTTCAATCCAGTCCGCCAGAGGCGGACAAGCATCCAGCAACAAGCCGGCCCTACAAAATCTTTCGTATGCCTCTGATCGCCTGATTGGTTCGCATTTCATTTTCGATCAGGGCGAAACGCACATAATCGTCGCCGTATTCTCCGAAACCCAATCCCGGCGATACGGCAACCTGCGCTTCCCGAATCATGAACTTTGAAAACTCGACCGATCCCATGTGTCGGTACTGATCGGGGATGCGACCCCACACGAACATGGTGGCCTTGGGCGGCTCAATTTCCCAACCGGCCCTCGCCAGGCCGGTAATCAGGGTGTCGCGGCGGGACTTGTAGGTATCCACGATCTCTTTGACACACTCCTGCTGCCCCTGAAAGTTGTTTTTGTCATCCTCCTCGTCCGGGCCGCTCAGAGCAATAATCGAAGCGATCTGTATCGGCTGGAAGATGCCGTAATCCAGATAGCTCTTGATGCGCGCCAGGGCCCCGATGATTTCGCGATTGCCCAGGCAAAACCCCACGCGCCATCCGGGCATGCTGTAGCTCTTCGAGAGTGAGAAGAACTCGACCCCCACGTCCTTTGCCCCTTTGGCCTGGAGAAAACTGGGCGCTGTGTACCCGTCAAATACCAGGTCGGCGTATGCAAAATCATGGATGATCATGATATCGTGCTCCCTGGCGTAATCCACGATCTTTTCGAAAAACTCGAGCTCCACCACCTCGGTGGTGGGATTATGGGGATAGCAGATGATCAGAACCTTGGGTTTGGGCCACGTCTGCCGGGTTGCATTGATCAGGTTATCGAAAAAATCCTGGTCCGGCCCCATGGGGATACCGCGCACATCTCCGCCGGAAATGATGGCCGAGTAGGGATGAATCGGATAGGTCGGGCTGGGCGTAAACACCACATCCCCGGGCCGAATGGTGACCAGCACCAGATGGGACATCCCTTCCTTGACGCCGATGGTCACGATGGCTTCAGAATCCGGGTCCAGGTCCACGTCAAAGCGTCGCCGGTACCAGCTGGTGATGGCCCGACGCAGCTTGGTAATTCCCGCCGATGCCGAATAGCGGTGGTTATGGGCCTTTTGAGCCGCTTCCACCAGTTTCTCGACAATGTGCTGTGGAGTGCCGATGTCCGGATTCCCCATGCCCAGGTCGATGATATCTTTACCGGCATGTCGCTCTTTCATCTTGAGTTGGTTGACCGTGGCAAATACATATGGTGGTAGTCGATCGAGTCGGGCAAACGTCTTCATGGTTAAAATCCGTGGTAATCGTTAAGGGTCTTTGGATCGCCATCCCGGCAATTTCAGCATCAGGAAACCACTATCAAATTTCCGGGTTAAAGGTAATTACAATATGTAAGTACCGGATGTCAAAAAATTTTGTTTTGACTTTTAACCCCTTAGAGACTACTTTTTTCTTCACGTTGGAGAATTCACAAGTGGAGAAATGGTGATGTCGGATTCGCTCACATACGCGAAAGCAGGTGTGGATATCGACAAGGCGAATGCCCTGGTCGATCAGATCAAGAAAATCGCCAAATCCACCCCCCGGTCCGGGGTTATGGGCGACATCGGCGGATTTGGGGGAATGTTTTCCCTGAACGTGGCCAACATGGAGCGCCCTGTGCTGGTCAGTTCGACGGACGGTGTCGGTACCAAGCTGAAAATCGCGTTCATGACGGGGATTCACGACACCGTCGGTATCGATCTCGTAGCCATGTGTATTAACGACATTGCCGTGCAGGGAGCCAAGCCGCTTTTTTTTCTCGATTATCTGTCCATGGGCAGGCTGGACAACAAGATTGCCACAGACATTATTGAAGGGATCGGAAAAGGCTGTCGTCTGGCCAACTGTTCCCTTATCGGCGGTGAAACAGCCGAGATGCCCGGCTTTTATAGTGAAAAGGAGTACGACCTGGCCGGCTTTGCTGTCGGGATCGTGGACAACCGCAAAATCGTGGATGGCTCCGACACGCAATTGGGCGACAAGGTTGTCGGGATTGCTTCCAGCGGCCTCCACAGCAACGGATATTCACTGGTTCGGAAGATCTGCTTTGACATGCTCGAACTCGATGTGGCCGACACCGTCCCGGAACTCGGGGTCACCATCGGGGAGGAACTGCTCAAGCCGACGCGGATCTATTCCGAGACCATACAGCGCTTGCTGAAAGACCTGCCCATCTCGGGTCTGGCCCACATCACCGGAGGCGGGCTGGTCGACAACATCGTGCGGATCATACCTAAATCCTGCAAGGTGGTATTGAAAAAGGGGAGTTGGGAAGTACCGCCCATATTTTCATTTCTCCAAAAATCCGGCAAGATCTCCCAAAAAGAAATGTTGCGGACCTTCAACAACGGCATCGGTCTGGTGTTGGTTGTTCCCGAAAGGGCAGTAGACGATGTGCTCGAGCGTCTCAGGGGAATGAAGGAACAGGCATTTGTCATCGGTGAGATCGCAGCAAAGAAGAAAAGTAAAACCCAGATCAGCTGGGTCTGACGCGTACGCTGTTCATTTCAGGCGCATTCACGCAATGAAGGCATTCGTCACTGTTGGAATCACCGGCCATACGGCTCGGGTCCTGCGCTGAAACCTCACACGAAACGGATTGAAATATACGTCGATGTTTAGACAACTGGCCACATTGGTTTCACGTATCTTTGCATGGATCGCCAAAGGACAGCAAAAAGCGCCCTGTTCCGGTTGAGGGGTGAAGGTGACGCCCGCTCGGCGAGGGGGCCGGTAGCTGAGTAACGATAATCCTTGTATTGGGCCAGAATCCAAACGATTCTGGCCGTTGTGTTTTATCGAAACGCTTTACTGAAGAGATGGCATACGCTCTCTAGTTATGTGCAGGACTATCGATAGAGACGCGATGCAATTCCGGACGTACCCGCCATGATTGTCCTTGGAATCGAATCCTCCTGTGATGAGACGGCGGCGGCGGTTGTGGAAGACGGCACTCGGATTCTGTCGTCCGTGGTGGCATCCCAGGTTGCGGTCCATCACCCTTACGGCGGGGTGGTACCGGAGCTTGCCTCGCGGAAACACATCGAAGCCATCGTTCCCGTCGTGGAGCAGGCCATTGCCGATTCCGGTGTCGGCCCCCATCGCATCGAAGGGGTCGCCGTGACGCAAGGGCCGGGTCTTGTCGGTGCGTTGCTGGTGGGTTTTTCATTTGCCAAGGCGTATGCCCATGCCCGGGGCCTGCCATGGGTCGGGGTAAACCATCTTGAAGGGCACATGAATTCGGTATTCCTCGGCAGCCATTCTCCACCCTTTCCCTTTGTCGCCCTGCTGGCATCCGGTGGGCATACCAGCCTCTACCATGTCACCTCTCACATACAATACGAACAGATGGGTCAGACATTGGACGACGCCGCCGGAGAAGCGTTTGACAAGGTGTCGAAAATGCTGGGGCTGGGTTATCCCGGCGGCGGTATCATCGACAAGATGGCAGCGGACGGGGATCCCGAAAAAATCACGTTTCCGAGAGCCTTTCTCAATAAGACCAGCTTCGACTTCAGCTTCAGCGGAATAAAGACGGCCGTCAAACGATACATCATGACCCACGAAGACACCTATTATCGTCAGATCCCGGATATCGCGGCCGGATTTCAGGAGGCCGTGGTGGAGGTGCTGACCACCAAACTGATTCGGGCCGCCGGGACCAGAGATTGTGAACACATCGCCCTGGTGGGCGGAGTGGCGGCCAACAGCCGATTAAGGGGACGTCTGAACGAAACGGCCATACAGGAAGGAATGCAGGTCTATATTCCGGCCATTGAATTGTGCGGAGACAATGCCGCCATGGTGGCTGCGGTGGGGTATCACTACCTTAAGGCCGGTGTTCGAGCAGGCCTCGGCGATGATGTGTTCTCACGGGTACCCCGGATCACAGGCTAACCCGACCCTATCGTGCTATAGTCGAGCCAAGTACGTCCTTTTTAGCTGAAGAATTCTATCCGCCGAAAGCTCGCCTCTTCTTCGTATATCTTCCGATTGCTTCAGCGAATTATAGATGATTTCGTAAACGGCCTCCATATCGGGACTTCGGTGGCAGATCAGCGCGATATCGATATCCGCTGCAAGTATCCGTTCCGTGCAGGTCCGGAAATCAAAATAATTCCGTACGGCTCCCATATCCAGGTCATCGGTCATCACGACGCCGTCGAATCCCATGGTCTGCCGCAGAAGACCCCGCGCAATGGCTTCCGAAAGACTCGCCGGCCATTCCGGATCCACTCCCGCATAGCGGATATGGGACAGCATGAACCCTGCCGCGTCTGCTTCGATCGCGGCATAAAACGGGATGAGATCATAGGCATCCAATTCCGTTTCATCGGTCTCCAGAACAGGCAGGTCCAGGTGGGAGTCGATGGTGGTCCGGCCGATACCCGGAAAGTGTTTCGCCACTGCCATAACGCCGTTCTTCTGGAGGGTTCGGATAACCACCGTTCCCAGCCGGGACACCCATTGGGGATCCGAACCGAAGGACCGGCCGGCCATGATGCTCTGAAAATTTTCCGGAGCGAGATCCATGACCGGCGCCATGTTCATGTTGATCCCCAGGTTGGATAGCTCCCCGGCGGTGACCCTGCCGAAACTTTCGGCATCCGATTCGGACTCCATATAGGGGTTTCCCGGGAATTCTGTAAAGGGCGCCCTGAGCCGTGCGACCTCTCCGCCTTCCTGGTCGATGGCGATAAAAAGCGGTGAATGCCCTGCGGCCCGGGCAACGTCCTGGGCGCTTCGGCAGAGCTCTGTAATCTGGTCGCGGGTGTCAAGGTTGGGGGAAAAGAGAATCAACCCGCCCACCTTGAGCTCCCGGATCAGGGATTCCAGATCGGCATCGCAGATCAATCCGTCGAACCCGACCATGAGCCGCTGACCGGCTAATTCGGCGATGGATAAGTCCTGTGCGTTCATGTTTCTCATACAGTCGAAGCGTTATGATCTAAACATTGAGGAGTAGAAAGAGTTTATGATGGCTAAACTTAAACCAGAAGGTCTCCGAGACCGTTTTAAGGCATTTTAGGCATTTTAGTGCATTTAAGGCATTAAAACTGTTCGGCTTCAGTACTCCCCTCCATCGCTCCCACCGATGTTTCCCCTTCGGTGATTGCATTCATGATCCGGTCAAAGTAACCGGCGCCGACAAATTTCTGATGGGTGATGGCCATATACCCCTTTTCCTTTTCACCGGCAAATTCTTCCTCTTGGAAATCGGAATAGGCCAGCATCCCATCGTCCCGGTAACTGCGTGCCAGGTTGAACATGCCCAGGTTCAATGCATGGAAACCGGCCAGGGTGACAAACTGGAACTTGTACCCCATGGCGGCCAGTTCGGTCTGAAATCGCATGATGGTGCTGTCATCCAGGTGGGCCCTCCAATTGAAGGACGGCGAGCAGTTGTAACTTAACAGTTTTCCCGGATATGTCGAATGGATGCCTTCGGCAAACTTCTTGGCCTGCTCAAGATCCGGTTTTGATGTTTCACACCATACCATATCCGCATACGGTGCATAGGCCAGCCCCCGGGCAATCGCCATGTCCACGCCCCCTTCAATATAGAAAAAGCCCTCTGAAGAGCGGGCTTGGTCCTTAATGAATGGTCGATCCCGTTCGTCGATATCGCTGGTCAGCAAGCGGGCGGCATCTGCGTCCGTGCGGGCGACCAGCAGTGTCGGCACACCGCACACATCCGCTGAGAGCCGGGCGGCGACAAGTTTGTTGATGAATTCCTGGACAGGGACCAAAACCTTTCCGCCCATGTGCCCGCATTTTTTCGCCGACGCCAGTTGATCCTCAAAATGAACTCCGGCAGCCCCGGCTTCAATCATCTGCTTCATGAGTTCAAAGGCATTCAACGGTCCACCGAAGCCGGCTTCCGCATCGGCGACGATCGGTGCAAACCAGTAAGGACCGCTCTTTCGCCCGTCGAGCACCTGGATCTGGTCGGCCCGCCGAAGGGCATTGTTGATCCGCCGGACCACGTTTGGCACGCTGTTGGCCGGGTAGAGGCTCTGGTCCGGGTACATCTCGCCGGCCAGGTTCGCATCGGCCGCCACCTGCCAGCCGCTGAGGTAGATGGCCTTCAGTCCGGCTTCCACCTGCTGCACGGCCTGATTGCCGGTCAATGCCCCCAGGGCGGGGATGTAGTTTTCGTTCTTCAAAAGCTGCCACAGGCGCTTGGCACCGGCCTCGGCAAACGAGTAGCTCAGTTTCAGCGTTCCGCGCAGTTTCAATACCTCATCCGCGGAATAGGGCCGTTTTATCCCATCCCAGCGCATATCGGACTCCCATTCATTGCGCATCAGCTCGGCCTCGTCCACGTCGATTTCATGGCATTCGAGCCGCTTGCAGAATTCGATGGCCTTCTCTTCAAATGTTTTTCCCATATGCCCCCCTCCTTGGTGTTCGTTTTTGGAATAAGGTTTGTCCGCTGGCCCGTCAGCCCGTCTGCCCGTTAGTCCGTTAGTCCGTTAGTCCGTGTGCCCGTACGCCGGCATGTCCTGAGCTTGTCAAAGGGTTCGCCCGTTCGCCGGTATGAGTGCCTGTGGCTCATGTCGTAGAAACCGGGCAGCATACCCGAGTCCGTGTCCGTCCGGAGCGTTCACCGAAATGCCTACAGAAGAATTAACACGTTCCGCCTTACCGGCAGGGGTGGGTATCATTCTGCGACCATGGAGACTGACCGTGACAGAAGTATACGGTCCATGTTGTCAGAGGAAACGAAAGGATATCTGGCGAAAATACGGCAAAATTAACAATCCGCTTCTGCCTTGTCAACCGGCGCTCCAGCGTGGATCGTTCCTTGACGCACTTCCCCCGGCTTCTTATAGTGATAAATTCCTCTTGAATGAATAGCTGAGGGCGCGCCATGACAGCCACGAATCATGATATGGAACCAGAAACCGCCACCGAAATCATCCTGGATGCATTCCGGGAATATCAATACGCCTTCGACCGGATCACGCTTATGGGCAGGGATCGGTTCATTGAACGGGACTGGCGGGGGGCCCACCAGGATGTTGTAGAGCGTATCGAGCTGTATCGCCGTGCGGTGGAGCAGGTTGTATCGTCACTCAAAACAGGGATTGGTTCCGGGCACACGTCAAGCGATATCGGAAGACGTATCAAGACAGGCTACCTGCGGGCGATCGCCGACCGTAACGACATCGAGCTGGCCAAGACATTTTTCAACTCCGCCATCCGGCGGGTGTTCGAGACCATCGGCGTCGATTCCGAGAGCGAGTTTGTGGACACTGACTTTGACGTGTTGTCCGTAGGTTCCGGCGCGTGTCCGGAATGCCGGCTGATAGCATTTCGCGGGAGCATCCGCAGCCTGGTTGAAGATATTTTCAACCTGTTTGATACCAAGATCGCCCTCGCCGATCCCCGCCTGGATTTCGAGCTTGCCACCGAAGAGATCAATTCGCGATTCGGGGCGATGGGTGTCGACCCGAGTCATGTTGCCATTGAAGTTCACGATTCGATTTTCTACCGGAACAAGGCCGCCTACATCATCGGCAGAGTTCTGTTGGGGCAATCGGTGTTGCCGTTGGTTATCGCCCTGCTCAATGAGGACGAGGGCATATACGTCGATGCGGTCTTGCTGACGGAAGAAGAAATCAGCGTCCTGTTCAGTTTCACCCGTTCCTACTTTCGGGTTCGTGCGGAACGACCGTGGGAACTGGTCCGATTCATCAAAACCCTGATCCCGTCAAAACCCGTTTCTGAAATATATACCTCCATCGGCTACCATAAGCACGGCAAGGCGGAGCTGTTTCGCGAATTGCAGCGCAGTTTGCATCGCTCAAACGACAAGTTTATGATCGCCCCGGGAGAAAAGGGGATGGTCATGGTGGTCTTTACCCTTCCCTCCTTCGATGTCGTGTTCAAGGTCATCAAAGACCGATTCGACTACCCGAAAAAAACCGATCGTAGGGCTGTCCGGGAGCGGTATCAGCTTGTATTCCGGCACGACAGGGCCGGCCGCCTGATCGACGCCCAGGAGTTTGAATATTTAAAGATCGGCAAAGACCGATTCTCCGACAGACTGTTGAGCGAACTGAGGAAATCCGCGTCCCGCAGCGTTGACATCGGCGATCACGATGTGGTTCTGAGACATGTCTATACCGAGCGCCGGATCACGCCTCTGGACATCTATGTCCGTGAGGCCGGAGAGAGCGAAGCCAGGGATGTGGTCAGAGATTACGGAAATGCCATAAAGGATCTGGCCGCAACAAATATCTTTCCAGGGGATCTGTTCCTTAAAAATTTCGGTGTCACACGGCACGGCCGGGTGATCTTTTATGATTATGATGAACTTTGCCTTCTTCTCGACTGCCGGTTCAAAACCATGCCGCCCGCCCGGAGCATCGAGGAGGAAATGTCGGCAGAACCATGGTTTTACGTCGATGAGAACGATGTATTTCCCGAAGAATTCGGAACGTTCTTCAGGCTGCGGCAACCCCTCCGCCAAGTTTTTGCAGGCTGCCATGGGGATCTGTTACAACTTGAATTCTGGCAGCATATGCAGGAAAAGCTGCGTTCCGGAGACGTCTTGAGTATCTTTCCCTACCACACCGACCGCCGACTTCGTCAACGCGCCCGCAACCCCCGCAGGCCCAATGGGCGATGACCGTTGGCCCGTAGGCCCGTTAGCCCGCAATAAATGCCTAAAATTTAAAATGCCTAAATTGCCTAAAATGGTGGAATCGCTCCGCTCTATCCTTCAATCCAGAATCCAGCATCCAGAATCCAGAATCCAGAATCCAGCATCCAGCCTTTCGCGGCGAAGCTCCGAAGGAGCGAAGACCGGTCCCCAATACCCAGTACCCAATACCGAATACCCAATACCCAGTACCCAATACCGAAAAGGCTATCGCCTTCTTCTCAGCTGGTACTTCCGAACGGCCTGGTTGTGGTCGGTGAAATTGGTGGAAAATTGGTGGGTGCTATCCTTTTTGGAGACAAAATACAGATATTCCGTCTCAGCAGGGTAAAGCGCGGCGTTGAGTGCAGCCTCTCCAGGATTGGCAATGGGGCCCGGCGGAAGCCCTTTTATTCGATACGTGTTGTACACCGTGTAGGTTCTGAGATGATCACGAGTCAAATTTCCGTTAAATTCCGTTAACCCATAAATCACCGTGGGGTCGCTTTCCAGGCGCATCCGTTTCTTCAGCCGGTTGTGAAATACCGAAGAAATGAGATCCCTTTCCGAAGGCGCGCCTGTCTCCTTTTCGATGATGGAAGCCAGCGTCACGATGTGATGGACCGAAAACCCCAGTTCCTTGGCCCGCTTTCGCCAGTCCGGAACGAAGACGGACCGGAAACGATCCACCATGGTATCAATGATTTTGTCGATGGCTTCGTCCTTTGGAAAATAATACGTGTCCGGAAACAGATACCCTTCAAAGCTCGGCCCCTCGATTCCCGCCTGCTGCACCCGGGCCCGGTCTTCCGCGGCGGCGAGAAACGCTGTTTCATCGGCAAGACCCGCCTCCTTCAGAATGGTAGCGATCTGAGCCAGATTGTACCCCTCGGGTATGGTAATCCGGTGCAGGCGAACTTTGCCGCTGACCAGAGTGTTCAAAATCGTTTCAGGGGTCATGGCCGGTGAAAGGGCATATTCCCCGGCCCGGATTTTTTTATCGAACCCTTTGATTTGTGCAAATCGGCCGAATTTGGTGCTGTCTGTAATGAGACCGGCCGATTGGAGCCGCCTGGCCACTTCGTGAAACCCTTTTCCGGGCGGAATGGAGACGATCTGCTCGTGGCTCCCCGGATCGGTCGGAGTTCGCGCATACGCATAGAGATCCATCAGAAAAGCGACACCCGCGGCCGCAGCCACTAGAAGAACCAGGATTACGGTGATGAATATCAATCTCACGAGCGTTTCATCTCCATGTGAAGATTACGTTGATGCCACCCCTATCAGAAACGAAATCCCCCTCAGGCCAAAGCCGGCAATATGGGGGGTTTTTAACTCGTTTCGAATATTATAATAAAGTCATTGCCTCCAAGTCAAACGGTTCCAGTGGAGGTCCACATTCAGGCCCATTTTCGACGACATCCACGGCTTGATTTTCACACACCGGTTGCTTATGTTCTATCATTATTTCTGAGCGACCCCGCAACCGATTCAAAATAACCTGAGCATACGTGAACCAGTCCATACAAAACAGCCCGGCATATGCCGGATTCGAGCAGGGACCGATACGCCCACCGAGCGAAGCCCGCAGTTTGCTGATCCGGGTCACCCGGAATTGTCCGTGGAACCGCTGCACGTTTTGCCCGGTGTACAAGGGATCCAGATTTTCGATTCGGCCGGTCGAGCATGTCAAGCAAGACATCGATGGGGTATCCCATTGCGTGGACGCCATCCGGGAAGGCGCCGAAAAACACGGCAAGGTCCCCGGATTCAAATTGAAAAGCCTGTTCGGGTCTCTGTCCGCCAAGGATCCGGCCGCCTACCAGGCGGCGCTGCACTGGGCCGCTGGCGGCATGCGTTCGATCTTTCTTCAGGATGCCAACAGCCTGATCATGAAGCCCGAAGACGTGATCGACATCCTTGGCTATCTCAAAGAAAAATTCCCATGGGTGGCGCGGGTTACCTCCTATGCCCGTTCTCACACGATTTCCCGGATCAGCGATCCCCATCTTCGCCAAATGCGCGATGCCGGCCTGAACCGCATCCATATCGGACTCGAATCCGGTTCGGACGAGGTATTGAAACTGGTTAAAAAAGGATCGAACAGTAACACCCACATCAAGGCGGGACTGAAAGTCAAGAAGGCCGGCATGGAGCTTTCAGAATATGTCATGCCGGGACTCGGCGGCCGCAGGCTGTCGTTTCAGCATGCTACGGATACTGCCGAGACGCTGAACCGGATCAATCCGGATTTTATCCGCTTGAGAACTCTGGCCATTCCGAACCATGTGCCGTTGTCGGAAGCACACCGGAGTGGGGCATTCGAAAAATGTACGGATGTGGAGATGGCCGAAGAGATTTTAACATTTCTTCGGACCCTGGAAGGTATCACGAGCAGAATCGCGAGTGATCACATTTTGAATCTGTTCCAGGAAATTGACGGGACTCTTCCGGAAGACAAACCCCGGATGATGGCTGTGCTGGAGGAGTTTCTGGAAATGACTCCGGAAAAACAGATCCTTTACCAGATTGGCCGCCGCTTGGGATATTTTCAGAGTCTGGAGGATCTTGCTTCGCCCAGCCGCAGGGCCCGGGCCGAAAAAGTACGGCGAGAGCTGAATATCACACCGGATAATGTGGACCGGACGATAGAAGAACTCATGAAACGATTTATCTGATAGACGTGAATGTCAGAGGGATGACAAGGAGACGGTTATGACGGACATGCACGGTAGAATCGACTACACAGACCAGGGGGAGCTCATCGTGCCGCAACGGCCCGTGCTGCCGTTTATTGAAGGGGACGGCACAGGTCCGGACATTTGGAGAGCCGCGCGACGGGTTCTCGATGCAGCGGTAGAAAAAGTATACAACGGGAGCCGGAAGATTGAATGGCTGGAAGTCTATGCGGGTGAAAAAGCCTACAACAGGTCCGGAAGTTGGTTGCCCGACGAAACACTGGAGCAGATCAAGACCTACCGTGTCGCTATAAAAGGTCCGTTGACCACGCCCGTGGGCAAAGGATTTCGCAGCGTGAACGTCCGGCTGCGGCAGGATTTGGACTTGTATGCCTGTGTTCGGCCGGTCCGATATATCCCCGGCATTCCCAGCCCGATGAAGCACCCCGAGAATGTGGACATGGTGGTTTTCCGGGAGAACACCGAAGATGTTTATATGGGCCTGGAATGGGAGGCCGGTTCGCCCACGGCCCTGAAGATCATCGATCTGGTGAAATCCGAAGACAGCGCCGACATCCGACCCGATTCGGGGATCGGGCTGAAACCGATCAGTGAATTCGGTACACGCCGGCTGGTGCGCATGGCCGTCACCTTTGCGTTGGCCCAGGGGCGCAAAAGCGTCACGCTGGTGCACAAGGGAAATATTATGAAGTTCACAGAGGGTGCCTTTCGAAACTGGGGCTACCGCCTGGCCGAAGAAGAGTTCGGCGATAGTGTGATCACCGAAGATGCCGTCTACAGCGACCATGAAGGCAAGGTCCCGGCCGGAAAGGTATTGATCAAAGATCGGATTGCCGATGCCATGTTCCAGCAGATCCTGCTGCGGCCCGCAGAATATGACGTACTGGCGATGCCCAATTTGAACGGTGATTATATGTCCGATGCCCTGGCCGCCACGGTCGGTGGGCTCGGCATGGCACCCGGTGCGAATATCGGAGACGGCTATGCAGTGTTCGAAGCCACCCACGGGACCGCTCCAAAATATGCCGGCCTTGACAAAGTGAATCCAGGATCCCTGATTCTATCCGGCGCCATGATGTTGGACCACCTGGATTGGCATGAGGCCGCCCTAACCGTCCGGAATAGTCTGATGTCTACCATTGCCGCAAAAACCGTCACCTATGACCTGGCCCGGCAAATGGAAGGAGCGACAGAAGTGGCGTGTTCGGAGTTTGCAGAGGCCATGGTCAAGCACATGTAGATATGATTTAAGGTTCTTCTCCATTAGTTGTAGTTTTTGATGACAAACTGCTGTTTATCGCTCTTGTGTCGATGTGAACATAGAGGGTTCAAGGGGTCAAGGATCCAAGTGAAATGATAAAGAAATATAAAGGGTTGAACGTCTGGCAAAGGTCATTCCGACTCTGCCGAAAAATATAAGGATAGAAAAGTTAGCCCGCCACAATATAGGCGGATCAACCTTTCAATAAACTAAGCGACATCGTCGCGTTTCATAAAATCGGTATACGATTTTATTGGGGGTATTATGGATAAAAAAGAGTTTGCCCGGCAGGTGGATGTCAACGGACAGAAATATACCATCTACGACATCCGGCGGCTCGAGGAGAAGGGATTGGCCGATATCGGCCGGCTGCCCTTTTCCATTCGTATCCTTGTGGAAAATCTGCTCCGTAAGATGGATGGCAGGATCGTGCGGGAAGAAGACATGCTGAACATTGCCCGATGGCAGAAAGCTTATGAGGAACCGGTAGAAATCCCTTATCACCCGGCACGTGTGCTGATGCAGGATTTCACGGGGGTGCCGGCCGTGGTGGATCTGGCGTCCATGCGGGATGCGATGAAAACTCTGGGCGGGGATCCCAATAAGGTCAATCCTCAGATCCCGGTCGATCTGGTGGTGGACCATTCGGTGCAGGTGGATTACTACGGCACGGCCGACGCCCTGACCCAAAATGTTGGAAAGGAGTACGACCGGAATGGTGAACGGTACACGCTGTTGAAGTGGGCCCAGAAGAGTTTTGACAACTTCCGCGTCGTCCCTCCGAACTCCGGTATCTGCCACCAGGTCAATCTGGAATATTTGGGGCAGGTGATCCTCGATCAGGAAATCGATGGCGTACCCACGGCCTTTCCCGACACCCTGGTCGGTACCGATTCCCACACCACGATGATCAACGGTATCGGCGTCATGGGATGGGGGGTCGGCGGTATAGAAGCCGAAGCCGTCATGCTGGGCCAGCCGTACTACATGTCAATTCCCGAGGTCATCGGATTGAAAATGACCGGAACCTTGAGAGAGGGAGTGACGGCCACCGATTTGGTACTGACGGTCACCGAGCTTCTCCGGCAATACAATGTCGTGGAAAAATTCGTTGAATTTTTCGGGCCGGGCATGAAACAGCTGGGCGTTCCGGACCGGGCCACCATTGCCAATATGTCTCCGGAGTATGGCGCTACCATGGGATTTTTCCCGGTAGATGAAAAGACGGTGGACTATTTGAGAACGACCAACCGTGAATCGGCCGCCGCCAAGGTAGAGACCTGCGCGCGGGAACTGGACCTGTTCTATACCGGGGACACGGATCCGGAGTACTCTCAGGTTTTGGAGCTCGATCTTTCTTCGGTGTCTCCCTCCCTGGCCGGCCCGGCCCGGCCCCAGGATCGCGCAGCCCTGGTGGAACTCAAAACGAAATTTGCCGAAGTACTCGGCTGCGAATACGACCGGGATGCAGACGTCACGCACATGTCTCAGTTCATCGACGAATCCGGCAGTCAAACGGTGCGGGCGGCCCATTGCAAACCGGTCAGCCAGAGGGAAGTTCCGATCCTTCTGAACGGTAAAGAAGAGAAAATCGGTGACGGCAGCATCGTGATCGCAGCGATCACCTCCTGTACCAACACGTCGAATCCCTATGTCATGTTGGGCGCCGGGCTGGTCGCAAAAAATGCCGTCAAGTACGGTCTTCGGGTTCCGTTCTATGTCAAGACATCCCTGGCCCCGGGATCCAAGGTGGTCATGGACTACCTGGAAAATTCCGCCTTAATCCCCTACCTGGAAGCGGTTGGCTTTCATCTGGCCGGGTTCGGCTGTACCACTTGCATTGGAAACAGCGGCCCCCTTAAGCCGGAAATTGAGCAGGTCATTGCGGAGAACGATCTGACGGTGGCATCGATTCTTTCGGGAAACCGCAACTTCGAGGCACGGATCCACCAGGCGATAAAGGCCAATTACCTGGCATCTCCCATGTTGGTTGTCTCGTTTGCCCTGGCGGGAAGAATCGATATCGATCTCACGTTCGAGCCGGTCGGCCATACGCCCAACGGCCGACCGGTGTACTTGGAAGATATCTGGCCGAGCTATGCGCAGATCGATGAACTGGCCCGAAAATGCGTCAAGAAAGAATTCTACGCAACCGAATATGGCCGAATTTTCGACGGTGACGAATTCTGGCGGTCACTGCCGGACATCGAAAGCACAACTTTTGCCTGGGATCCGGAATCCACCTACATCAAGAATCCCCCCTACTTCGATGGTTTCTCCCTGGAAACGGAGGCGCCGGTGGACTTTGGCGGTGGCCGTGCCCTGCTTCTCGTTGGCGATTCGGTCACCACCGACCACATTTCCCCGGCCGGAGCCATCCCGGAAGCGTACCCGGCCGGTCAATATCTCGTGGACAACGGCGTGGCGGAATCTGATTTCAATTCCTACGGCTCCAGAAGAGGCAATCACGAGGTAATGATGCGCGGCACCTTCGGCAACATCCGGATCAAGAATCACCTCGTAGCCCCGAAAGAGGGCAGTTACACCGTAACGTTTCCCGAAACCGAAGAAAAATTCATCTACGATGCGGCGATGGGATACGCCGAAAAGAGCGTCCCTCTGGTGGTGCTGGGTGGCAGGGAATACGGTACCGGTTCGTCCAGGGACTGGGCGGCCAAAGGCACCAACCTCCTGGGAATCCGTGCTGTCATTGCGGAGTCCTTCGAGCGGATCCACCGGAGCAATCTGGTCGGCATGGGCGTACTGCCGCTTGTTTTCAAGTCGGGCGAGTCCTGGAAAACACACGGTCTCGATGGTTCGGAATCCTACAGTATATCCGGTATCGAAAACATGGAACCCCGAAAAAGCCTCCGGGTTACAGCCGTCAAGAGCGACGGCAGCGAGGCGGCGTTCGATGCCATCGTCCGGCTCGATACGGTGGTCGATGTGGACTATTTCCTCAATGGGGGTATCCTGCCCTACGTACTGCGAAAATTGATGAAATAAAATTGGATCATTCGTTCGTTGGGTTTGGTGTTTGGTTTACGGGATCCAGCGTCGCGAGAAAAAAGATGATTGCTGACTCAGCTGAAAGTTCAAAGCTGAAAGAGTAATGAAGTTGAAAGCTGAAAGCTGAAAGGATACAGAAGGTCCAGGGTTCAAGGCTGGCCCGCCTCTGGCGGGCTGAACTAGCGATGCAGGATACAACGACGATAGAATGATATTATGTTACCCGGCATCGTGTTGGCGCGACGCCGTTAGCCATCAAGCGCCTGAAACAACTGTCAGAATTCCGTTCCGGTGTTTAAATTGTAGACGCAATTGAAAGTTGCGGAGTCATCGGTATCGGAATCGGGTTCGGAATCGGTATCGACTTCGAAGTTGCCCATTCTGTCTCGATTCCGATACCGAATTCACTATCCACACGTCAATCCATCCTTTTTTTCAGCCCGTAATTAGTTTATACCATCAGGAGTCTTGCGGCTTGACATCGGCAAGCATAACCCATACAGCACTCTTAAAACTTACCGACAATCATCACAACCTGCGTGAGGTCTCTTCATATGGCAAAACCCAAGCTGAAACAGCATGTTATCAACCGCGAATGGTGCAAGGGATGCGGTATCTGTGCGCACTTTTGTCCGAAGGATGTGCTCGAAATGGATGAAAAGGACAAAGCCGTCGTCAAACGGCCAGAGGACTGCATATGCTGTAAACTCTGCGAGATCCGGTGCCCGGATCTGGCCTTGGACGTGGAAACCGAATAGGGCAATACAATGGAACAACGGATTAAATTTTTACAGGGAAACGAGGCCTGTGTGGAAGGGGCGCTCTATGCCGGCCTGAACTTCTTTGCCGGGTACCCCATTACACCTTCGACGGAAATCGCCGAGAACCTTTCTGCACGTCTCCCGCAACAGGGCGGCAAGTTCATCCAGATGGAAGATGAGATCGCCTCCATGTGTGCCATCATCGGTGCCTCGTTGACCGGCAACAAGGTGATGACGGCAACCAGCGGGCCGGGATTCTCCCTCAAACAGGAAGCCCTCGGATATGCGGTAATGGCGGAAATCCCCTGCGTGGTGGTCAACGTTCAGCGGGGCGGCCCGTCCACCGGCAATCCCACCCACGTCAGCCAGGGGGATGTCATGCAGGCCCGCTGGGGGCGCCATGGCGACCAGGCCATCGTAGTCCTCACCGCCTCGAATAACCAGGACGTATTTGGAATGACCGTGGAGGCATTTAACATCGCCGAAACCTATCGGACTCCGGTGGTCCTCCTGCTGGACGAAGCGGTCGGACACATGCGCGAAAAACTGGTCATCCCTGCGGCCGGAGATATTCCCCTGGTAGAGCGGCTCAAGACAGCCCTTAAAGAGGGAATTGATTACCACCCGTACCTTCCCCGGGAGGACGGGCGGCTTCCCATGTCCGACTTCGGCGGGGTCCACCGCTACAACGTGACCGGTCTGTTTCATGACATGTGGGGATTTCCATCCAACAATCCCGGGGTGGTGCATGGACTGCTTCGCCACCTGGTCGATAAAATCAACAATAACGCGAATCAAATGGCGCGTTACAAAGAATACTACCTTGACGATGCCGACCGGATCCTGATCTCCTACGGGTCGTCTGCCAGGTCCGCCCTTCATGTGGTCGAGAACCGGAGACCGAGAGGCGAGCGGCTCGGCCTGCTGGAGTTGCAGACAATATGGCCGTTTCCGGATCATATCGTGCGGGACAAGTGCAAGGATGCCGATTCGGTCATCGTGGTGGAAATGAACATGGGGCAGGTCATGCAAATGGTCAAGAATGCGGTGGATAATCCCAAGAAGGTATTTCTGGCCAACCGAATCGACGGCCAGCTGGTTACGCCGACCGACATTCGGAATATACTGAGGCTCATCCAGGGGCAAGGCGTGTAGAAGGGTTTGCCCGTTAGCCGGTTGGCCCGTTAGCCGGTTGGCCGGTAAATACAAAAAAGGAATTTGAAAGATGGCGGTCAAAGACTATATCCGTGAGCGGTTCTTCCCGCACATGTGGTGTCCGGGTTGCGGGCACGGCATTGTGCTCAACTCCTTGCTCAGGGCGGTCGAAAGACTGGGCATGAGTAAAAACGAAATCGTGATGGTTTCCGGAATCGGGTGTTCTTCCAGAATTTCCGGATACGTGGATTTCCACACCCTGCACACCATCCACGGCCGGGCCCTGGCATTTGCAACCGGGGTGAAACTGGGGCAACCCGAACTGAACATCATCGTGCCGATGGGTGACGGGGACGCGCTCTCCATCGGCGGCAATCACTTCATCCACGCAGCCCGGCGTAACATCGACCTGACAGCCATTGTCATGAATAACCGGATCTACGGAATGACCGGTGGGCAGTACTCCCCTCTTTCCGGGTACGGCACCATGGCCACGACGGCCCCCTATTCGAATATCGACCAGGACTTCGATGTGGTAGACCTCTCCATCGCAGCAGGGGCCGCCTTTGTCGCCAGAACAACAGTCTACCATGCCAAGCAGATGGCCGATATTCTGATGAAGGCCATTATCCACGAAGGCTTTTCCGTGGTGGAGGTGATGACCCAGTGCCCCACCTATTTCGGACGGAAAAATCGGGCCGGGGATGCCGTGGACATGATGGAACACATGAAAGAAATAACGACGCCGATCGGTTCGAAGGCCAAGGAGAAAAATCCGGACCTTCTTGAGCGGGGGATTTTCGTTCAAAAGGAAATCCCTGAGTACTGCCAGGAATACGAGAGGATCATCGAACGGGCCCAGGCCGACGTTTCATGAAAGATACATGCATGTCGGTGAACCCAAGATTGTCAATCGAACGAGGAAATCATGGAACGTGTCAGAATAGTCTTTTCAGGCTCCGGCGGCCAGGGGGTCATCACGGCAGCGATTATCCTGGCTGAAGCAGCCGTCCTTTATGAGGGACTGGAGGCTACCCAGTCTCAATCATACGGCCCAGAAGCCCGCGGTGGCGCCACACGAAGCGACGTGATCATCGCCGGTAAAACAATCCGATTCCCGAAGGTGATCCAGCCCAACATCCTCGTTTGTCTGACCCAGGAAGCCTACAACAAGTTTTACAGCATCATCCGGCCTGGAGGGTTGCTCCTGACCGACAGCCGGTACGTCAACATCGAGCGAAAGGTCGATGCCCGTCAGTACCAGCTGCCGATGTACGAAACGGTCATGGAGAAAATCGGCAAACCGATTGTTTTCAATATCTTCATGCTGGGCACCCTCATGGGCTTAACGGACATGGTCCGCCCCGAATCCATTATGAAGGTCCTGAAAAACCGAATTCCCTCCCGGTTTCTGGAAATGAACGAGCAGGCGTTGAACCTGGGGATGGAGTTGGGGAAAGAGAACAAATAGATAAGCTATAAGTTAAAAGCTGAAAGCTGAATGATACAGAAAGGCTCAGGGCTTAAGGCTCAAGGCTTAGGGCTTCTGGATACTGGATGCTGGGATACATGGATGCAGGTGTCAGGTGTCGGGTTTCAGATATCAGAGATCAGATGTCGGATGTCGGAAGACGCAGGACCGAAGACAGAGGGCAGAAGGCAGAGGACAGCTAAGACATAAGGACGCACGGGCCAACGGGCCAACGGGCCAACGGGCTGACGGGCCAACGGGCAAACGGGCAAACGGGCCAACGGGCTAAACTGGCCAACCGGCAAACCGATCTACCTCCCTCCGAAATCCTCATCCTTTAACTTCTGATAGTACGTGTGCATCGTATAGAGCGCCGCCATCGGATTGTGCCCCGTGACCCGGTCTTTGGCGGCCAGCACCGTGCACAACGCCTTGGCGTATTTGAGAAACAGAGCGTCATGTCCCACGCACAGGCCCAGCAGGATATTGAGATGGGTGTCTTCCCGGTTCAACAGTTCAGCCTGGAGGATGGGATTGCACATGGTCTCGAACGTACCGATCCGAATCTTTTCTGCGTCGTTGATTCCGATTTCTTCTTTGGGGACGGCACCGGCTTTGCAAGCGACCGATATTACTTCGAACCCGTGCCCCTCCAGTACGTCTGACAACATCCCGGCCTCTTTATGAAGCCCGATGCAGAATGCCATTCCGAGTTTTTGCGCCCCAATCTTGCCGGCAAACTCAACGGTCTCCTGCAACCGGCTTTTTGACGGCTGCATCACATACGGCCCCGGCCCGCGGTTGGCATAACACTCCGCCTCCTGTACCGATGCCAAACGGGCAAATTCGCCGATATCCGGTATCTGATAGGTTTCGGTAACCTTGGTGACGATATCCGGGTGATTCGTGGTCGGGCAAAACTCCGGCCCACGCCCACCTGTTTCCGCCAGACAGGCTTTCTCTTTCCCCGGGATCTTGCACTTAGCACAATGAGGTTTCATTTTAATTTCTCCCGATATGTAAAAAACTTCGAAAAATACTGAGTACTACCATAACTCGAGCGAAGAACACATGAAACGGTATTTGGTATTCGGTATTTGGTATTAGCTGCTAAGCAAATAATCGGTCCCCGATGTCGGTTATCGAATACCCAATACCAAGTACCCAGTACCTAAATTTTGTCTACAAACCGTCCCGCAATACTATCCAGAAACCTCATCCCGGTCCGTGTAAGCCGGCATCGATCATTTCCGGTTTCAATTACGTTTTCTCTATTCAGTTCTTCCAGCAAGTCATCGAAGACAACCTGAAAGCGGGTGCCGAAAAACCGATCGAATCGATCGTAGGAAATCCCGTCTACATCCCTCAGGCCGAGGTAGATCATTTCCACCATCGACTGGGACCGGGAGAGTTCCTCCTGTCCGGCGATCGGTCGGTTTCCGTTGGTTATGGCATCCAGATACAAGGTGACGTCCCGATAGTTCCACCACCGGTGGGGATAAATAAACGAATGAGCGGCGGTGCCAAGACCGACGTAAGGGGCCAACCGCCAGTATTTCCGGTTGTGCCGGGAGCGATGTTCGGGGCCGCGGCAGTAATTGGAAATCTCGTAATGCTCGTACCCGTTCTTGTCGAGATAGACCGAAGTCAGCTCAAACAGATCTGCTATCCCTTCATCGGGCATCGGCCGGAAACGACGATCCTGGAGTAACTGAAACAGATCCGTTCCCGGCTCTATAGTTAGGCTATAGCACGACATGTGTTCGGGGGTGAAGGTGAGAGCCTGCTTCAGATCCCCCTTCCAGGAATCCGCTGACTGTTCCGGCAGTCCAAACATCAAATCGATGCCGATCCTACGAAACCCCGCTCGATGCGCTTCCTCGATGGCCTTTTCAGCATCTTCAGGGGAGTGAATCCGTCCTAGAAATGAGAGATTATCGGCCTGAAATGACTGAACGCCAAGATTAAGCCGATTCGCCCCGACGTCCAAACAAGCGGCCAATTTTTCCGGTGTCACGGTGCCGGGATTGGCTTCTATCGTAATTTCTGCGTCGGCTGTGATGGGAAACCATTCCTTTGCAGCTTGGATAATATCGGCAAGCTGAGTCCCGGACAAGGTCGTTGGCGTGCCGCCGCCAACATATACCGAATCAATCGTATCCACGAATGTCTCCGCCGCCATGACCATTTCCTTCTTAAGGGCCTCCAAAAAGGGGGACATGAGTGACGGATCGTCTATGGAGTAGAAATCACAGTAGCGGCATTTCCGCTGACAAAACGGCACATGGATGTACAGGCCGGCCGGTTCGGAGGAAAGCAGTCGGTGGTTAACCACGTGCGGGGACGGGAGGAAGGTCATTGGGTAGTCAACCAACTTCCGGGGGCTAAGGTGCTAAAAAAGGAATTCCAAGCTATCCAAACACCGAATACCAAACTCCAACTATCAGGTACCCAATACCAAATACCCGATACCCAATACCGAATACCCAATACCTAGTACCGCTGGCCTCCGGCCAGCTAAGTCTCGAGCGTCTTCATCAGCGTATAGAGGTAAACCATGGCATGGCTGATCGGGGCGGCCATGTTGGCGCGGTGGTTGGCTAATATTCCGCTCGAGGCGGCATCGGTGATCACCCACGGGTTGATATGTCTGGCGCGATCCAGATTTTCTATGGCATGGTGCATCAATTCAGTGCCGTCGCGACGAACCAGCACAGTCTGGAAGTCCACCATGATCGCTTCCAGGATCGGATGCATGGCGCTGGCCACACCCTTGGCATAGAAGAAATAGTTGTCCGCCTTATAGAAAGAAACCGGTTCCCCGGTTTTCTCTTCTGTTTTGACCAGATTCTCATCACAGCTCCCCAGAAGATCGACAAAGGCCGCCAGAAGAGGGAGCAGGTTGTCCGTCCGGGCAAAGAAACTGGCATCTCCTGATATCAGTCTCTCCCTGTAGGCCTCCAACTGATCCAGGCTGTCGATGTACTTTGTCTCAGGGCTCGGAAACCAGTACTGATTGGGTTTAACCATGAACCAGTTCATGGCGTTTTGCAGTTCCGTCTCGAGTTTAGACGTGGAACTGGTGCGTGAAATACGGTCGCTGAGCTGTATTGCGGCACGGCGGGTCACTTCCAACACACCGAGCTGGAAATTAATCACGTTATCGCCAAGCGTGATCACATCATTCGGTCGCCAGCCCCAGAATCTGTCCGATAGCTCATAGCGCAACGGTTCGATAACGGCACTGACAAAGGCAACGCCATTGGCCTGCTCAACGAATTGCTCGTCCCCCGCCGCTCCGTGGCTACCAGAAGCAGCATGTCCTGCTGCCCCCTCGGCACCCAGACCTGCGGAAACCGTTTTTCCGTGGCTAGAGGCAGGCTTTCCCTGGGCCGCTACACCATGCTCCGAGGAACCCTGTTTACCTTGGGTAGAGGCGGTATCGTCATGTACCGGTGCATCATGTCCCGTGGTTTGCTCCCCATGAACTGCGTCTGCGGAATCTGCCGTTCCGTGGTCGGTAGCCCTGTGGTCTTCCGCGGGTGGGGGTCCGGAAGGTTCGGCGGCGGACGCAAGAGCCCCGGACTCAGCACTGTTGTGGCTCTTACCGGCCACCTGAATGGAAGCCGGCTTTTTGAAGTACCCCAGCACCACTCCGGCGCCCCACAGCATCACACCGATAATGAGGATACCGACAATGATCCGAATCCAGGCGAATTTCCTGAACGCGCCCGGTCCCTTTGCCTCCGACGTCGTGCCTTCTGTGTCTGCCATGGCGTGCCGTCCTCAGCTCTGTTTTCGAAGTTTACGGGTGTCGCCAATACGGATAGTCACGTTTTTGGCGTCGAAATATTCGATTAACGGGATGACATATTTCCGGGTGGCACCGGTCATCTCTTTGAATTGGGGAGTAGATATCTCCCCGTTATCCTTAAGATACTCCACCAATCGAGTCAGCAATTGGGTGATCGCCTCCCGGTGAAAATACAAGTCCTCTTTTACCTTGATTACTTCACCTTCGTCAACCAGCAGCATGAGAACATCCCGGGCCGATTTCGGGTTTACATCGAGGTTGGCGATCACCTCCTTAAAATACGGCGGCATCAGGGCGCCCTTTCGATACATATCGATGATGTTTTTCCGAATGGTTTTCTGGTCGGCGGCCAGCGACACCGTGTGGGAGGCCGCACGGATGACCTCCCCCTCCTGGGCAATTTCCTGGTTCTGCAACATCTGGTTGAGAACAAGCGTAAAGGCTTTTCCGCCAAGGACATCGGGGAGTTTGGACTTTAGTTCCTCTTTGGGAATGCCCGGCTTGAGGGGATGTTGCGTGTGGTATCGATCCAACACGCCCTGGATATCCTGCCGGAGCTGTTCGAAAACGGTGTGATGTATGAAAATGCGGTGGTCGCGGTCCACCTGAACAACCTGTTTCCGGGACAGCAAGCCCTGGAGCACCCGATCCAGCTCTTTTTCATTGGTGTTCGACATGAGTCGCAAGTGGCCGAACGACACCCCCCGGAACCCCCCGGCCCGGATGTGCAGCGAGACGATCTCTTCGACAGATCCGGTGGCCCACCCTTTCAGTAGATCGATCGTGTCCTCTCGAAATCGCTTGTGTTTTCCAGGGACGGGGTTGAGGACGCGGCCGCCTCCGATGGTGCGGATCGGCGAATAACTGCGTATGACAAATCGGTCATCTTTGACCAGTGCCACCGGTACCTCCAGACGGATCTGGGTAAATGCCGTCTCTCCGGGCTGAAACTCGTCCCGGTCCAGCAATATGAGGTAGCCGAGGATCTCGCTGGTGCCGGTGTGAAACCGCACCCGGGTGCGGTTTTTCATCGGCTTTGTGTTGCTTTTTAGAAAATGGGTCTCCAGATCCACCATGTAGGTCGGCTCCAGATCGCCCGGTGTCGAGAGCACATCGCCGCGGTTGACCTGCTCCTTGTCGAGCCCCTGAAAATTGATGGCCGTGCGGAGGCCGGCGCCGGCATCTTCGACGGGTTGATTGTGCACCTGAATGCCTCTGACTTTGGAACGGACACCGGGCGTATAGATCTCGATTGTCTGTCCCACCGTAACACGACCGGACACCAGCGAGCCGGTGATCACGGTGCCGAACCCCTTCATGGTAAACACCCGATCCACGGGCAGTCGGAAAAGCGTTGAATTCGGGCGTTCCGGAAGCTGAGAGGCGATGCTGTCCAGCGAGGCCAAAAACTCCGGAATGCCTTCGCCTGTGGCCGATGACACCGGCACCACCGGGGCAGCGTCCAGAAACGTGTCGCGGGTAAAGTCGGCAATATCTTCCTCGACCGACTCCATCCATTCGTCGTCGACAAGGTCGATCTTTGTCAGTACCACCATGCCGTGGGCCACCCCGAGGAGCGTACAGATCTCCATGTGCTCCCGGGTTTGGGGCATGATACCCTCATCGGCGGCAATGACCATGGCAACCATGTCGATGCCCGTGGCGCCGGCGACCATGTTTTTGACGAATTTTTCGTGGCCCGGCACGTCCACGATACCGACATGCTGTCCGCTGGGCAGATCCAGGGAGGCAAAGCCGAGCTCGATGGTGATGCCCCGAGCCTGCTCCTCCTTGAGCCGATCGGTGTTGACACCGGTCACGGCCTTGATCAGGCTGGTTTTGCCATGATCGATGTGCCCGGCGGTTCCGAGTATGACCTGTCTCATGGATTGACCTCTGTGGTCAGGTGATAGGTAGTTCCGCTAGCCCGTCTGCCCGTTGGCCCGTTGGCCCGTGCGTCCTTATGTTTTAGCTGTCCTCTGCCTTCTGCCCTCTGTCCTCTGACATCCGACATCCGACATCCGACATCTGTCCTCTGTCTTCTGTCCTGCGTCTTCCGACCTCCGACCTCTGACCTCCGACCTCTGACCTCCACCCCGCCACCGGCGCACAAGCATCCAGTATCCAGAAGCCCTAAGCCTTGAGCCTTAAGCCCTGAGCCTTTCTGTATCATTCAGCTTTCAGCTTCGAACTTTCAGTTCATCCAGCATCCAGCATCAAGCATCAAGCATCCAGTATCAAGCATCCAGTATCCAGTATCCAGTATCCAGCATCCAGTATCCAGAACTATTTTTCTTTTCGATCCCGAAGGTATCCGGTAAAATAGGCCAATCCCACCAGAATGACCCAGAGACCGATCATATACGGCACACCGGCTTCCGGCCGGAAAAACCGGGTGATCATGATCGCGAAAACGAGCCCGACAATAGCGCGAATAGCGAAAAGCTGTAATTGATTCATATGGATTCCTCAATCGTGGTGAACCGACAATAATCGGTAATTGCAAGGCATGCATCTGATTATCCGAAAAGCGATACCGGGTCAACCGGGGGGGATGAGTATCGGGAGCGGATTCCCGGAACATCGAGGCCTTTGCCGGCTTTGTAATCGAATTGTGATCGGGTGTGTATAGGATCCAAGGCTTGCCCGCCTTCGGCGTGGATTCGAGGGGTCGAGTGGAATGATCACAGCAGTGGCCAACGAACCAAGGGATAGAGTGTTCGAGTCAAATCGGTATCTCTTCAACTTTCTGTAATTGTTTTGCCCCTTGAACCCTTGAACCCTGGGGCCCTTGGATCCTTTTTTAAATGAACCCTTGCTTGTGGGGTCGTAGCTCTGAAGGAGCGAAGCCCCAAGCCCCAGCCATGACCTGTGAACCTTGAACGGTGAACTTTGAACCCTTGAACCCCTGACCCCTTGGACCCTCGACCCCTCGAATCCACGCCGAAGGCGGGCAAGCCTCGAATCCTTTTCCTAAAAAAAATGTACCCTTGAACTCAGATTCATAATATGTTAGCAAGATTTCCTTATTATGGTGGGCGTAGCTCAGTTGGTAGAGCCCCAGGTTGTGGCCCTGGTGGTCGTGGGTTCAAGTCCCATCGCTCACCCCAAATAAGATCGTTTACAGGCCGCCTAAGGCAGGATAGCTGCGATCGATATTTGAGCTTGAAAATTGCCGGCAGCTCCCGCAAAGGACGCGTCTTTTCCTCTCCCCTGGTGGGAGAGGCCAGGTGAGGGGGTAAGATATTAATCCGTATCGATGCACCGCAGATCGCTGCGGGGCTCGCCTTGTAACGGACAAACCTCCAGCACCTTTTCACATCAGATAAATCTTTCTGATGTACTCTGTACAAAAAACAGAAAGCTTATGCGCCCGTAGCTCAGCTGGATAGAGCGCCGGACTTCGAATCCGTAGGCCGCAGGTTCGAATCCTGCCGGGCGTACCAAAAAAATAAAGGGGTTATGGCTATTCAGCTATGACCCCTTTCTACTTTTAGGATTAATAGCCCCACAATAGCCCCCCGTTTTTCATGATTGTAGGGGCATTTCAGGGAACATTCTACCTTTTAGGATTCACTGCCCTGGTTCCTTTTATCCATCAGAACCAGCTCCAAACCAGTCATTCTGATTGTCCCCTCCCTCTCCCATTCTAATCCTCAACCATGATCAAATTGAAAAAACCACCCGGGGGGGGTGTCTTTGAAGGTGCCTGGGGGGTCTTGCCCAAAGGGTCCCATACACATATCGATATACTTGTACACTGAACTTTATGAACATTACGTGTCAATCGGCTTTCAAAAATGACCCGCCACCGGCGTCCAAAATTGACCCACCCTAAGGTATAAAAAGTTAACGTAATAACATTCAGAGCCTCCCGTTAAGCGACTCTCTGCTTCATCCCCCAGCTGTCATTTCCGGTTTCGATAATTTCGCAGTGATGCGTCAGACGGTCCAGCATGGCCGTGGTCATTTTTTTGTCACCAAATACCTGAGGCCACTCTCCGAACGTCAAATTGGTAGTAACGATCACGGAAGTCTGCTCGTAGAGCTTTGAGATCAGATGGAACAGCAACTGGCTGCCGGATTTGGAGAACGGCAAATAGCCCAGTTCATCCAGGACCACTAGATCAAGGCGAACAAGCTGGGCGGCTATTTTGCCACCATCGCCGATCAGCTTTTCCTGTTCCAATCCATTGGCCAGATCCACCAGGTTATAAAACTTGGCCCGGCAGCCGTTTCTGATGGCCTCTGCGGCAATTGCAATGGCCAGGTGGGTTTTGCCTGTAGCGGTGCCGCCTACAAAAATCAAATTAACTTGATTTTCCAAAAAGGCTCCTTCGTGCAATGACCGGATTTGCTGTTCATCAGTACCTGACTCTTTAAAATTGAAGGTGTCCAGCCCCTTCATCACCGGGAACCGTGCCTGTCCCATCCGATACCGGATGCTGCGGAGATGGCGTTCGGCTGCTTCAGCCTTCAAAAGGTCCAGCAGGATCTTTTCAGTGGTCGCCCGCCGCTTGCGACCATTGGTCACCACCTCGTCGCAGACCGCATGCATACCGCGCAGTTTGAGAGCTTCCAGGGTTTGCAGGATATCATTGCGCAACATGCGGCCTCCGCTTCATGAGCATGTCATAGCGCCGACAGTCGGCTACCGGTTCATGCTTTAACATCAGCCGATCAGGCAGATCGATTACGGCAGCGGATTCGATGTCCTGGCTGCGATGGAGTATGTTCAAGACAATCTCCTTGTTGACGACCGGCAGCTTCAATGCCTGCCGGCAAGCCCCATCAACAGCCTCAAGCCCACATAGCGGGACCGTATTGAGGATACCTACAAACTGGCGATCCCAGTCGGCGTAAAGGCGCTTTAAACGGCTTTGAACACGCCGGATCGCCACCGGCAGATCCCAGTCTTTAAAAGGCGCGCCATTACGCAAAGCGCCGGGTTTACGTTCTAATGCCGGCAGGTAGTGCCAGGGATTAAAAATCGTTTTATTGCGCCCGAACTGGCGGGGGTAATCCCCGACCACCTCATTGCGGCTCACAATTACAATCCGGTCGGCATATACTCGCAGCTGTACAACCCGGCCGACTTCACGGCAGTCCACGCTGTAGCGGTTCCGATCAAAGGTGACCAGGCTGCTGGGGCTGACCCGTGCCGGACGCTCGGCATATCCGTCGAAGCGGGGCTGCAGCTTCATCAGGTAGGGACGCTCAGCCTCATAGACCTCCCAAACATTGCGGTCTGACAGCTGCGGATGCTTTTGCGTCTTCGCCCATGACAAACAGTGTTCCTGCAGGCGGATGTTGAGCTCTTCAAAATCTTTTACTTTTAGCCGAGGAGTAAAAAAACGCCGGCGCACAACCCCAACCTGGTTCTCGACCTGTCCCTTTTCCCATCCGGCCGCCGGGGTACAGGCCACGGGCTCGAACAGATAATGCGAACACAGCTGGGCAAAGCGGTTGTTGAAGTTCCGCTCTTTGCCGGTCAGGATCTTGTTCACAACCGCTTTCAAATTGTCATAGACGCCCCGGCGTCAGCCACCTCCAAAAAACTCGAATGCCCGCATGTGGGCATCAAAAACCATCTCCTGAGTCTCACGTGGATAGGCAATCGCTAAAAACAGCCGGCTGTGACACAAGCGGATGTGGGCTACTTTTACCTTGACCGGCAGCCCACCCATCTGGACCCACTCGTGACTCCAATCGAACTGGAACGCTTCGCCCGGTTCAAATACCAGCGGGATAAATACCCGTTGTCCAGTCTGCCGGTTATCCTGTAGCCAACGTTTCACATACCGTCGAACGGTATCGTAGCCGCCTTGGTACCCCTCCAACTGCAGGCCTTCATAAAGCAACTGGGCTGTCCGCCGTTGCTTTTTGGGCAATTCCTGATCCGTCGCCAGCCACTCGTTCAACAGATCGATATGATCTCCTAACTGCGGCCGTGGTTGCACCTGGCGCTCATATTTGAATGCCGTCTGATCGCTTCGGATGACTTTGCGAACGGTATTTCGGGAGAGATTTAAATCCTTGGCTGTCTTGCGTATCGATTTGCCGTCCCGATGAATTGCTAACCGAATTTTCCGTATCGTCTCCACTATAAGCATCTCCTGGCTGGACCCCTTTGCTGGTTGTGACCAGCAATCTTAGGAGCCTGCTCAGGGTGGGTCAATTTTGGACGCCGATTTTGGCTAAAGGTGGGTCATTATTGCATGCCGATTCACATCCGTAGGTCGCGTGTTCGAATCGCGCCGGGCGCGCCATAAGTAAATAGCAGGCACAGGAGACTTATCGGTTCCTGTGCCTGTTTTTTTTGTGAGACAGGATTTGGACCAAGTCGGCAGGCTGGTGCGCCTCAGGCGCGTTGTGCGTCAGCGAAATCCCGCCGAGGGCGGTATTCGAATCCTGCCGGGCGTACCAAAAAATCAAGAAGGGCTGTGTTCGATGAACACAGCCCTTCTTGGTTGAAATTGTTGATCGGAATAATTGTCGTTTTACGCTTCATCCAGCATTATCTGCACCGTATCCCGTAGTGGCCGAATTATATTCTGGCAGACTTCAAAAATTACATCTGCGTCAACTTCGAAGTAGTTATGACTGATATTGTCACGCATTGCCTTATTCTGGTGCCAGTATCATTGTTCCGATCCAGGGCTCATTGTTTTTAAGAATAAAGTTTTTTCTTGCAAGGCGACTAAATGAGTGTATAATTTGTATATAACCAATACAAAGGAGACGGAACCCATGGAAACCGTACCTGTTTCCGGTCGGATCGACAAAAAAATATCTGAGAAATTAGATGCTTTAGCCAGATCCACGGCCCGTTCAAGGTCATTTTTGATTGCCGAGGCTGTAAAGGCCTATGTTGATGATCAGGCCTGGCAGATTGAGGCAATCGAATCGGGTGTCGCGGCTGCGAATCGAGGAGATTTTGCGTCAGATGAAAAGGTTGCCAGGACCTTCGCCAAATATGGTGTAAAGACCGATGAGGCTTAGATGGCTCAACCTGGCCCTGGATGACCTCGACGAAATCGCCGAGTATATTTCCAGAGACAATCCTGATGCAGCCCGTCGTGTGGTGAAACGTTTATGGAAAGCGGCACAAGATCTAACCGGCCAGCCAGAGATGGGGAGACCCGGCCGAGTGTATGGTACCCGCGAGCTGGTCGTTGTAAATACACCGTTCGTGGTGCCGTACCGGGTCGTCGGTTCCGAGATCCAAATTCTACGCGTTCTTCACGGAGCCAGAAATTGGCCCAATAGTTTGTAGCCGTTTTTATCACAATAGCTGTTGGCAATTTACTGGATTTAGAAAGAAAGGTCTAACGGAGACTTGACTCCCAACGGCCAACGAAAAATTCCGCTTCCATTAAGCAAGCCATCCATCGAGGTTTAGGGGACGTCTATTGGCTTATAACTTTCTCTGGTGTCGGTGGTATACAAACTTATAAACCAATAGACGTCCCCCATTTCTCACGTCCCCCATTTCTCACATATGGAGGCAAGGAATGATTTGAGGTCCGCCACTTGCGGAAGGGGTAATCTGCAGGGCCTATTGCCCAATTCAACGAAGACGGAACGGATTAATTTCTACACAGATATGTTGAGTCAGTGAGAATTGTTGACATCGGATATTTTCACTGATAGCAATTAAGCATTCCTACAGTTCCCCCAACAGCAAATAGCTTTTCTCCGACAAAGCCAAACTCCGAGTGATCGGAGGACGGAAAGCCACGGGTCCACACTTTCACTGAATCTGCCTTCTGTTCGCTGCCCTACATATTTAAAGTTCCTGGATATCCAGGTTGCCGAAAGGTAATCCGGTTTTCGTATTTTAAAATCGGGTATCTGTCTACACGGCACATGCGATAAAGGCAGAATAGGTTTCAGTATTTCAGAGCGTCAATCAGTATCGTTCGCAGGTCGGAGTTGAAGACTCACGTTGCACGTAATTTCCCTAAAACTGGCGATTCAAGGCCAGCGACGCTTATGATCGGCCAGAATATTAAGGGACATTAACCGGGAGGTGGAAAAGTGAAGACGATAATTGCCATGGGTGTTCTGCTACTTGCCGTAAATTCAGGATACGCAAAATCGTATAATTGTGAACATCATAATCGTTTCACACATCTTGGTGGCATAAGCGCAGAAGGTGTGCATATCGAGCTGTTTAAATGCTCTACTTGGGAAAAAATTAGACTCGAATCTCCTGCGCTCGGTTATCCGGAAGTGTCGCGTTGGGGGGGTATTAGTCAAACGGGCTGGGGTAACGTAGATATCGAGGCAAGTACTACCGGAGACATTCTTGAATCTGATGATGGGAGCGTTAAAATCAGGAGCAGTATTACCATGAATATTGCTGAGAAGGATAAGGGGGACGTGATTGTTAGGGCCGGTAACGTTACGTATAATACCATAACAAAACACTACAGGTCAGAATGTAGAGATATTTCCGAAGCGGGTGAGGGATATGTTCTTATTAAAGACTCCAATGTGCAATGGATTCGCGAAAATGAGAAAGGCGATGTGGTCCTTGAAAGTGCCATAGCGGGGAATATTGACGAATCAGGGATAGGCAAAGTGTTAATGCAAAAAGACGGAAGTGCCCAGAACATTCGAGAAAAAGGGACAGGTAGTGTGATCATTAAATACGGGGGGGTGCGTAATGAAAGCACTAGTATCATAAAAAGATTTGTGATGGTGAATGCGATTTCAGAAGATGAAAAAGGCGATGTGACCGTTACAGAAGCATCAGTGTCTGGTAAAATTTGGGAAAAAGGCTCCGGCGATGTGATCATTAAAGACTCAGAGGCCAATGCGATTTCAGAAGATGAAAAAGGCGATGTGACCGTTACAGAAGCATCAGTGTCTGGTAAAATTTGGGAAAAAGGCTCCGGCGATGTGATCATCAAAAACTCAAAGGTGCATAATATTAGCGAAGCTAATAAAGGAAGAGTTGTGCTCTGTAAGGGTGCGGTGGTAACGGGAAATGTCAGTGAACAGGGGGAAGGTGATTGCATTTTCGAGCTTGGGATCAAAATCTACGGCAAACACACGTGCATACCATATGGGGGTTTCGGTCTGCATATGAAACGCATCCCTAAATGTGTCAATTTAAAGTGATGTGTTCGTAGGGACGAGAGCCTTAACTGAAGCCTGACATGTGAATAACTCGTGAACTGGCTGACTTGAACTTGCTAAAAAGAGTAGGTTTAAAGGACGTCCATTGGTTTATAACTTTCTCTGATGTAGGTGATATACAATCTTATAAACCAATAAACATCCACCAGCTTTCAAGACTGCATAAAAAACAGGAAATTAGTTAAACCATGAATCGACTCAATTCCTTATGTTAGACCTATAAAGTCAAATGAAAGAAGTCATACATGTGGAAAGGATACGAGTGGCCAGCATTTCTCCGATTCTGGACAGAAAGGCTAGAAATTTTGGTCAGAAGATTTGCAGAAACAGATGGGTCCAGGTCTGCGAGCCTATTGCCCGACGTCGTTATTCCCGTAATTGGAGGCACGGGCATTGTTATGTCCGTTTCTTTCCTTGAGCGCATTATCCTTGATGCGCTAAATCGTGCTGGATCCAAAATATCTTGGGTAAAGCTCAATAACGACGACTGGGCAAAGGAGCTCGGGATGGATCTAAGTTGGCCGGGTTGGCCGTTTATAGATATCCTCACCCGCTTACGCCATTGCTTTGCCCACGAGTACGGCAGAGCAACGCAGAAGCAAATAAATGAGTTACAAAAGCTTCGCAGCAGTCTTGCAACAAATCCAATTCAAATCACTTGGGTGTCGAAGACGTACGTCATCTACCCGTTCTTTAGTATTGATCCGGTAGCAAAAGAGATTACGCTCGAGTCATCTCCCACTAAGGGGTCAGACCCAGAACGTTCTCCTTCTCAATCATTTCGAATAATCCTCCTTAGCTTCCTTGAAGAACTTGAGAAGATTGGTGTTGTTGATCTACAAGATTGGAAAAAACCATAGAGGTGACGCTGCAAATTGATTACACCACGAATCTGCCGTCAAAACTGGCTCAACATAGAAACGGAGCAAGTTGCTTCGAACACTTGGAGAGCAGGTTTGGTGTGCGAAATACGGATGGCCGATACTTTGTGGGAAATAAAGTGATGGCAATTCAAGATAGGGTAAAAGAAGCTATAGATAAGCTGAGCATGAATGATCCAATAAATGCCCTTATCCAGATTTGTATCGCTATTGATGCGACTGGTAAAAAGGAATATCCCAAGGAAGACACGAGTGTTCGATGTAAAAATTTTTTAGCTGAGAATAGAGGCTTTATTTCCCGGGTCTCCTTTGGCAAGCTGGTAATTCGAGGCCCTATACTTTTTCCATTTAAATTACAAAATGGAACAACGAAACATAAGACTCTGGAGGAGGTTTTATATCATCTGGTAAGATGTAGCCTTGTCCATGAAGGCGATTTGCCCAATGAGGTTGAGATCACGCCAAAACCTCAAATTGGCATGACTGTGGATGGAAAGGTTTTAATTCCAATAAAAATGCTTTGGGCATTGATTCTTGCCGTAATTGGTTCCCCTGATAATAAATCGCAAAGACTACCGCCGGGATATAAAGCATCAATAGATGATGTAACTGTCGATTTGAATGAATTTTGGGGCCAGCGCGAGAGAATATACAACTTGGTAAAAAAGCATAATGTATAAGGAATAACGATTAATGATTATCTGGCAGGGAAAAGGCTGGCTCGTTGCAGCGATCATATTCGGGTGCTCTCTTTTGGCTAATTTGCTCACAAACTGGTGGACCGGTTCCGAGGAATATTGGGATCAGACCCAGCATCCTTTCGCGGTCTCGCTTTTTATTGCGGGTGTGATCTGTTGGTTTATAGGTTCGCACTTTGAGAATGAACCGACTCGTACGCTGGTCGATGAGGAGACCAGCGAGGAGTTCACACTTCAACCGAAACACACGTTATTCTGGATACCGATGAAATGGTGGGGTGTGATCGCTGTTATTGGCTCAGCTTTCGTCGTAGTTAACGAGATGATGTCAGGAGTTGGATAGCAACCGATTGAAACTGAATATTACGCATAATTCCACTGCATCCTGCCAAATCCCATTTCTCAAGCAATCTGAAACCCTATGTTTGTGTAACACTTGTGTAACATTTACCCAAATCCTGCCCGTTAAATACCCCCTGCGACCCGTTGTGTCCCGAGCATCTCAAATTAATCCATTTTATTGACAATATTGCATAAATTAACTGTCCCGTTGATACCCCGTAAGTGCCCAATAGGATCTGTGACTCGGACTTCGAATCCGTAGGCCGCAGGTTCGAATCCTGCCCCCGTAAGCGGGATTTCACATCACATAATATAAATTCGGAGTTCAACGGGCGTACCATTGATACTAGGGGTTTATCGGACTATCCGATAAACCCCTTTTTCATGGTGTAGGACTTTTTGATGCAGTTCAGTGAGCTAAAGCGGTTGATGCCGGGCGTAGCAACGTCACCAAAAAAAGACCGAAGATGGCCATTAGCACCAATACGATAAGGACGAGCTGGTAGGTACCGGTTTGGTCGAATAGAAAACCGGCCAGCAAAGGACCTGTCGAACCTCCAAGGGTGCCACTGAACAGGACGAGCCCGAAAAGCAGGCCATGGGAATTAGTGCCAAATAATTCTGCGATGGTAGGAGAGATGACGGTGAACAGGCTACCGTGTGCAAAGCCGTAAACAATCGCAAATAGATAGAGCATCCAGGCGTTAGAAGCCAACAGTAGCCATATCAAACTTGCCGATAGCACAATAAAGCAGATGATTAGCGATTTTCTGCCTCCCAATCGATCGTTAGCCGCTCCCATCACGATGCGGCCCAGCATGCTCACTCCGCCAATGGTGGAAAGCAAACCAGCGGCGGTGGTCGGTGAAAGGCCGATGTCAAGGGCATAAGGGACGATGTGCACGATAATGGTAAAGATGCTGAAAAATCCTGCGAATTCAGCAAGGCATATATACCAAAAAAGCTTGGATCGTGCGATTGCGGCAAGCGGTAGTTCGGTTCCATCCTTCGGCGTCATAGATTTTTGTGTATTCTGTGACTCGCCATCAGGTTGAAGTCCCATGCTTTGTGGATCACGGCGCATCAATTGAGCGGCGGCCACAAGCGTAATCATCGTAAACCCTCCGAGGACCAGATACGTTTGACGCCACCCGTATGCAGCAATCAAGCTTGAAGCGATCAAGGGAACCGTCAGTTGGCCCGCACCGGTGCCCACTTTCAACAAGCCACTCATAGTGCCTCGGCGTTTGACGAACCAGCGGGCTGCTGTGGATAAGGTGATCACATCGTGGGTGGCAAACCCTATACCCACTAAGCAGCCATACAACAAGTAAAGCTGCCAAATGCTCTGTATTCCCGCCATCAGGAGATAACCGATCCCCGTGGCAACGCCCGAAATCGTCAAAATGATGCGCGGCCCGATGCGATCGTTGAGGCCTCCCGCCACAGCCGCACCGCCGCCCATGATTAGAAATGCCATGGAGGATGCCCCTGAAATCATGGTCCGCGACCAACCAAAGGCGACCTGGAGTTCTTTAAAAAAAACACCGTAAGTGAACATAGCCCCAATGCAAACGGCCTGGGTTACAAAGCCGGCGGCAACGATATTGTAACCGTAGAAATACTTCTTTCTCAATTATCCCCCTGTCTGCTTCCATTCTGAATTTTCATAATGGTGGTAATTTTTTTTCATATTCTTTCCTGCACGATTAGAAATGTATCTGCTGTCAGGTCAGATTTAGCAGGTTTAATATTCACTTCCCGCACACACGCAGCGATCTTAAGGCAAAGGCTTCATTTACGAAAGTGTTTTATAGTTCAGTCGCGAATTTAAGCGCTATTCTGGAAAGAGTCCGGTGGAGATGTAGTTTTAAGGGACGTTCTTCACATTTGCATATTTGTTATGGCATCAGGCGGAACTTGTTTTCCGTGGCGATCTGTTCGCCTCGCTGTACCGATTGGCTGACTGCCGAAAGAGAGAGCCCCAGTTTTTTCGACAGAAAAGTCATGGTCATGCCGACGTCTCTGACAGCCCAGTAGCACAGAAGGCTGCGGGCTCTGACCGTCTGGCGGTTTTTGCCGGCTGCAAACACCCGCCTGATTTCAATGCCCAGTACATCTGCAACCCGGCCGGCAATCTTGTTCAGGTCATATCCCTGTGTGCGTATTTTGTATTGGCGTTCGAGCTGTTCGTCGGACTCTTTGAGGGATTGGAGCACAAAGTCACTATCGCCCAAAATGCGTTCATCGCCCTTTACATAGGCCTTCATCCTGCGCATGACCTTTAGCGCCGACCATCCTCCGACACTTCGCACCAGGCCGCCTCCGGTTAGCTCCGGCATTTTTCCACGATCGACACCCTTTTTGACGAATTTACGATACTCTCGTCTTGCCGCAGATCGCGTTACCCCAAACCGCTTCAGGACATAGTCGGTATCCTGCCATAAGTTTTTTCGGCGCCCCAGGATAATCGCATGCCCGCTATATTTGTAACGATCCAGCTCTTTTGAGCCTTTTACCAAATTGGCTCTGAGGGGATTTAGATGAAAGACAAGGGAATCGTCTGTGTCAGCGGCTGCTGCCATCAGAAGATAATGGCCACAGCCGATTTTGCTATGAACAAGATCTTGGGAGGTGACAAGCTGTACGGCGTCTATGGCGGTCTCCATATTGCCCCCTTCGGCCCCATGAAGCCAAAGCAGGAGCAAATGGTCAAAGATATGGGCAAGTATAATTTCAAAAAGATCGCCTGCAACCATTGCACCGGAGAGGCGGCCGTCAAAAAGATGATTGAACTTGGCTATCCGGTGGTGAAAGGCACGGCCAGGTACGGCTCCGGCAGCGATCTCTACGTCGGCAACGGTGATGAGGTGTTCTTCGGCTAAACTGACCTTCCGGGGGCATCCGTTTTCCCTGGTTTTTGTTTTCTGAGTTCAACGGATGTGCCATACAGTTAAAAATGCGGGGCTATAAAGCCCCGCATTTTTTTGTGTCACTTCTCTGTCAATACATATGAAGAAAGTCCCAGAAAACTCAGCGGGCACGAGCCCGACTCCGGGACCGGAATAAAGAAACGCCCCCCCATCCCGTGGATGAGAGGGCGATTCAAACAACCCGGTCAACTGTAGACCGCAAGTCAAACAAATGACGGCTAATCGCCGAATGGACCGAATGGTCCGGGCACTGGCCACCCAGGGCCGTCGGGTATCCCGTCCCCGGAGTTCGGGGCCGGCCCCCGACCCGCGTCTACGTTGCCCGCACCAAAGGCTAAACCCATGAACGCCACCATAACGAGCACCATTACCCACTTTCTCATTTTGGGACCTCCTTTTTTGCGGCTAGCTTTGGGACTCCAACCGTCCTCCTCATGGACGTGCCTTTGCCCTATACCTGACTAAATCCATTTGCAATAAAATTTTCCAAGAAAAAATTACTGACTCTATTTTACCGTTAGCAAACCAATGCTCATCATGGAGGCCGCTGCTCCCTGTCCGCTTTTTCACCACGAATTTCACGAGGGTAAGGAAAAAATTATTATAAATAAGGGAGACTGTAATGAATTTCTCCTATATGTGGCCATAGGCTATATGGCAAAAATACAACGTGTCACCTGGGCCTTTTAACAGATGAGCAGATGAACTCTGCACAGTTTAGTGTACCCCCACTGCACTGAAAACAGGGCGCTCGATACGGTAAACGATGCGACTCAAGCCGTGGCCATTCCATGAGCGGTGGTCTTCAATCGAATAAAAATTCCGTGGTTACAGAAACTTGGCAACGACGTTCCATTCTCCTCGACGCAGAGACAATACAGCGAAATTCCGGCACATTATTTGCTGATAGGTTTTTTGCTTGGTCACACACCACGGCTGACAGAATCCCGCCCGGCATCTTTGCATCCAGCGGCCGGATCCCCCCGGCTCCCTGCCGCCATTTGATCCGGATGCCGGTCGCAGATCCCGTCTTTAGCGGGGATCAAGCCCGACCCGACGCTTGAAAATGCTACGGCGGCGTGCCCCCCTCCGAAGAATTCAACCTATGGATCCCCGAGCATCAAACCTTTTAAGCATGAAAGGAGGAATCCCATGAACGACCTGGCCCAGGTTCAATTTCCGCCGTTCAAGGTACACAATCGCACCGGGACGGTGCATTTCACCCTCACCCCCGCCCACTTTGCCGGCGAGACCTTCGAGACACGGAACGGCAGCCATGTGCGGGTGCTTAAAAAGGGGTACATGATGGTGGAGATGGCCAACGCCGCAGAGCCGAACGATGGACCCGGACGTGTCTCCTACGACTGGTCCAACAAAGTGGTGATGAAGCTTTCAGACAGCGATATCCAGCAGATCCTGGACGGATTCGAGGGCAACGAGTGCCGGATTGTCCATGACCCGAATAAGGCCAAGGGCAGCGCCAGCGACGGCACTCTGGCCAAAAGCTTTCTGCAAATCACCAAAGGCGAGCGCTTCGGCTATTTCATGACCATCAGCCGGGGCGACAAAAAGGCCAGATGCCCGATCAATGATGCCGATGTCTCGAACTTTCGCCTGCTGCTTCCCCGAGCGGTGGTGCGGATATATGGATGGTAGGCACGCTGAAGCGGGCTTCCGGCTGCCGAGGGAGAAGGCAGCAGGCTAAGAATTCTGTTTGTGATGAGAAAAATCCGCGCCGGTCTGCGCCATATCGTGGCGGAGCCGGGGGCGGGCAAGTCACTCAAGGATGAATTGGAAGGCTTGAAAAGCTGCCGAATCGGCAAAGTCAGGATCATCTATCGCATAGCGCCGAAACGGGTCATCAGCATTGCCGCTATCGGACCACGCAGAACGATTTATGAGGAGACTTACAGGGTCATTAAAAAAGAGGCTGTATTTGGGATCGGACCATAGTATACATCTATAATAATTTAGACTTCTTATCAAAACCGCTGAATATTTTCCCCTATATCCTCTTTTACAGGGCAAAAGAGTGCATTACTGGAAAACGTTGCCTCTCCCAACTCCACTCCTCCTCATCACCTGTCACGAAATGGCAGATGGCCGGATTCCATATCGCCGTTTTGGACCGTTAAAAACGCCCTATTGGCCCATTTTTGGGGCAAATTTCTTAATTTAGCTGGGCCATTGCAACGTGTTACGGTGGTCCGACCCATTTCCCAAATACGCATATCGAGTGGAAGTGTCTAAAAAAAGACGACGCCGGCAATGTGGCATGGCAACCCGGCGAAAACAATCGGTTCACAACGCCACCCAGCGTTACGGTTGATACATCCGGTTTATTTTTAGCGCCTGGATTTTATGTCACTATATTGGCATCTTATAACCAACATAGATAAAATCTTGTTCAGGCTAAGTAAATTTACGTGCAAAATTCAGGTTATAACTAAACTCTAACAATTGCTTCAGAAGGTTCGTTCTCAACCTCATTGCCATAAGGGACGAATGCGCCCAATGCGCCCGGGACGCGTGGCCACACGGCGCACCCGGTTATTCCCATTGTCGGCGATGTAAAGGTTGCCGTGATTGCCCACAGCCACTCCACTTGGCGAGTTTAGTTTTGATGCGGTTGCCGGTCCGCCATCCCCAGAGAAGCCAGAGCTATAGCGGTCGCTCCGACCGCTGCCAGCCATGGTGGTGATGATCCCGTCCTCATCGACCTTGAGCACGCAGTGATTAATTGCCATGTTGGCGATGAACAGGTTGCCGGCGGTGTCCACGGCTACTCCTGACGGAGTATGCAGTTTTGCATCGGTAGCCCGCCCACCATCCTCTACATCGCTGTAGCCCGCCGTACCGGTGCCAGCCACGGTGGTGATGACCCCGTCTTTGTCGACCCTGCGCACGCAGTGATTTTTCCCGTCGGAGATGAACAGGTTGCCGGCGGTGTTCACGGCCACGCCATATGGTTCATTTAGTTGTGCCCGTGTTGCCGGTCCGCCATCCCCGCTGAAGCCCGCCGTGTCGGTGCCAGCCACGGTGGTGATGACCCCGCCTTTGTCGACCCTGCGCACGCAGTGATTTTGCGAGTCCGCGATGTACAGGTTGCCGGCGGTGTCCACAGCCACTGCCCATGGATGATTAAGTTGTGCCTGCGCTGCCGGTCCGCCATCCCCGCTGAAGCCCGCCGTGCCGGTGCCGGCCACGGTGGTGATGACCCCGCCTTTGTCGACCCTGCGCACGCAGTGATTTCCCGCGTCGATGATGAACAGGTTGCCGGCGTTGTCCACAGCCACTGCCCATGGCATTTTTAGGTTTTCCTGGATCGCCTTTTCGCCATCATTGGGGATTCCCTTGTCGCCGGTGCCGGCCACGACGGTGAAGATTCCTTTTCTGTCAACCCTGCCCACCCGATGATGGTACGGGTCGGCGATGAACAGGTTGCCAGCGGTGTCCACGGCCACGCCATATGGACTGTTCAGGTGGGCCTCGGTTGCCGGTCGACCATCATCCTCTCTTAATTGCGCAGGGGATGATGGCCGAGCAGCGGTCCAGCCCGGATCACCAGTGCCGGCCACCGTTTTAATGATGCCCTCGAAGTCCGGAGCGTGGCTTAAGCTGCCCTGTGGTTCGCCATCGCGGTCGAAAACATGAAGCTTGCCCGGGGCGGTGGCGAAGTAAACTTGATCGGCGACAATTAGCAGAGGACTTACGGGAGAGCCTGTCACGGATTTATGCCACGTTGCGGCTGGCGGCTTCCAATTCGCGTTTTGCCCCGGGGTCACGTCAAGGGCGTGCAGTGTTGCAGTACCCGAATCGTTACCCACCCAATAGATTCTGGCGTCGTCGGCGCCGAGGCTGTATATTTCGCCAGCCGAAGCTGCCAGCCTGAAACGCTCGTGGCCTGTGAGGTGATCAAAACCCACCAGGTGACCCGCCGTGTTGCCCACGACCACGGTGCCGACTGACCACACCGGTGCGGTGCTCATAGGGATGTGGTACCTCCGGTCGGGGGCAATCTTTTGCAACTGGTGATTTTCCCAGTCAGCGAAGTTCACGTTGCCGGAGGCGTCCCCCCTACCGTATGGCGCGGTGTAGCCTGTGCCTGTCCTGGTATCGGCCGGGAGCACGCGGGCACCGGTGTCTTGAGGAGACCATGCTTCCTCGCCCTGCGGGTCATCGGTGCGGGCTTTAAGGGCGTAGAGCTTGCCATCGATGCCGCTGACATAGCACCTGTTTGCTGCCATCAGGGGTGGTTCGGAGCTGGCCGACGCTGTGTGATGCCATTGCACCTTGGCATCGGGATGAAGTCGCACGGCGTAGGTGCCGCGGGTGCTCGTCACAAAGGCCCAGTCGTCCATGACGTGGCATGACCACACCCTGTCATTCCCGTCGAAATCGTTAAGCTTGACCGGCCAGTTCTCTTTCGGGTCAGAGGGGTCAAGCTTCCGGAGTTCGTCGCCATCGGACGGATTGAGCAAATGAAGTGAGCCACCGTCGGTGACCACCAGGAGATACACCCGGTCCCGGCTCGAGCAGGCCCAAAGAGCCGGCGCAACGTGCACCTTGAAGCTGTCACGTAGTGTTGTAAGCCACTCGTTTTGAAGTGTAACCGCATCGACGCAACGGACTTTTCCCCAGGATTCGCCAACAAAGGCGCACCCGGACAGCGCTTTCTCAATGTCACTCCCGTAGGCGTCACCGATGGTCTTGGCCATTTGAGGGTCAACCACAAGGGGGTCGCCCAACTCCTGGCCGGGTGAAAGCGGGACAGTGGTGTACTTGTCGGTGATGTCGAGCCGGTAAAGCGTCCCGTGATCGTCGCCGAACAACAGGGCATCCGGTGGTGTACGAATGGTGAGATCGATCTGGAAGACGCCGCGGCCGTGGGTGGCCACGAGGAGGGTATTGTCGATCCAGGTGAACCCGTAACAGGGGACGTTGGCCGGTCCCTCGTTGGCGGGTGCCCAAGTTCTGCCGCCGTCCTCGCTGGCAAAAACACCGTTTTCGGCGCCGACGTACACCCAGTCGGGATTCTTCGGATGAAGTGTGATGGCGAAGATCGGCACATGTGGGAGCGCCATGGGGGCCGTTCCGCTGCAGGAATTCCAGGTTACACCGCCGTCGGTTGTCTTCCACAGATTGTCCGGCCTGAAATTGGCGAAGCCAGCGTAGAAGATCTTCTCCGGGTCTCGCCGGTCGATCGCAAGGCAGTTGCAGGGGCGGTCACCGGCCGGAGTGCTGATCGGCTTCCATTCCGGCACCGAGAAGGTCGCTCCAAATTCAATATTGTCGTCCTTGACATTGCCTTGAGTCGTAACATAGATCGCACCGTTGCGATGGCCGACCAGGACCACGTTGGAATAGTCTTTGCCCTTCGCTCCGGCCGACCTTCCGATCGCAATGGCCGTGATGGTGCCGTCCTTATTGCCCGGCTTAATGCTTTTCCATTTTGGGCCTATAGGTGTACCAATCCCGTTTGGGGGTTCGGATGCGTTGGTGGTTCGCCAGAGCTGCGTGCAGCCCACGAGCATCACGTCGTTGTCAAGCGGATCCAGCAAAAAGGGGGCAATGAATTCGGCAAGTGGTGCCTCCCCCGGCGCCGGGACGAAAGCCTCCGGAATATTGTACGGTTGGCCGAGTTTTTCCCAATTACCATTGCGATGGACATGGTTTTCTGCAATTCCATTAGGTGCCCAAGTGGCCACTCTCTTGACCGGATCCCAGGATCGGTCGGAACGCTGAATTAGACCGTAAACATACTCCCCATAGAAAAGCTGCGGGTTCCTCTGATCCGCCGCGACGTAGCCACCGTCACCGCCGGTTACCTTCTGCTCGTCCCACGTAAACTCGCCCGGAGTATGCCCCCGGGTACCGTTGTCCTGGGCCCCTGCGATCACGATGCGCTTTCCGGTATGCGCAGCCACATCGTAGAACTGGGTGACGCCGTAGCCGACGTTGCAGTCCTCCCATTGCACTTTGTTTGGGTCTGACGGAACAGACTCAACCGAGCTGATGTCCTTGGTCGAATAGATGCCACCATCGTTTCCCACCCAGACTCGTTTGTCGGGCTTGCCATAATCCGGGTCGCTAACCAACACATGGTGGTCTGCATGGCAAATGCTTTCGAGACGATCTGCGATTTCCACGGCCTGGAGTTTTGGCGGCTTCTGGCTGTCTTTTTCTTCATCCGTAATCCGAAACAACGAGGGACCGCCGGCAATCACCAGCTGGTTATCGTTCGGGTCTCCGGCCCAGATCACGTTGTCGTAGGAGCCTTGCTCCTTGAGTATGTCTGCGGGAGCGCCCCACACCTTGAACGAGGCCCCCCCGTCAGTCGATCTCCAGATCTCGTCAGGGTTACCGGAGCCCTTGTCCTTGAGAGCGTAAACAATCGCGTCTGAATGATAGTCGTCCGGATCGGATCTCGCCGCGGCATAGCACAACGAGATCCGAGTTGCAGACTTGTCGGGAATAACCGACTCGTCCCAGCTGGCCCCCACGTCCGTGCTGTAGAAGATTTGCCCGGTCTCCTCACTGGCAATTGCCCTGCGCGGGTCCGTCGGGTCGATACAGATACTCCATATTAGGGCACCTCCCTCAACAAGTGTTTGTGGACCACGCACCCATTCTCCCTTGCCGCGGGTCTCGTCCCCATCGAACTGCAGACGGTGTATCCCGGTTGCTGTGCCTGCCAGGAGCACGCGGCCCAGGCTTGTTATGGCCAGGGTATTGACGTACCTGAAGTCCGGATTGTCCTGGGTGACTTTCGTTGCCTCAATCAGCTCCCAGCTCCAACCATCAAGGCTGCGGAAAATGCCCTCCCCGGGGATCTGGTCGCTTCTGCCGAAACGCTCCCCCGTGCCGGCGAATACATGAGCGTACGAGTCGATTGCCAGCGAAACGACGGCCAGGTTGCCCATCAAGTTCTCGGTGGGAAACCAGGTCTGGCCGCGGTCCTCGCTTCTCCAGACGCCTCCGCTGGCACTGCCGGCAAACATGCGCTTGTCGTTCTTTGGATCGAACACGATGGCTCGTGTGCGCCCGCCGACGTTGTGGGGGCCGAGGCTGATCCAGCCGGAGTTGTCGTGGTGCAGCCCGGCGGACGTGCCGATAGGCACAGAACCGGACGTGCCGGTGCCGGAGTGAATACCGGCCGTCTTGAACCGTCTCGAAGGTTGGGCCGCCTGCCTGGCGTGCATCGTCTGGACATGCTCGGCAGCTTTCTGGCGAGCGCCGGCGGGGATGGTGTTGCCCGTGCCGACGAGCGTTGTGAGTTGATGGGCGATCCGGGCTGCCGGCCGGTTGATGTCGGCTTTCTTAAAGGGCCGGGCCGTCGGCGCGTCTTCGACGCCAGCTGCGGTCTCTGCAATGTTGACATGCCAACCGGCATAATCGAATGACTCGTTTACGGCGCTCCCCGTATGAATCCGGGTCCCTTCGACAACAGCATCCAAGGGAAACTGTATCCATTGATGATTCCCCGTTCGATTAATGCCGGCTAGACCGACAGGCTCGCCGGTAGTCCTTATGATGTGGCTCCGGAGGCCGATAAATTGTCCCTTTGAGACTGGGAGGGATGGAGAAAGATCCACGGTCTGTAATTTGTAGGTGGCGGTCACTTCAAATTGCTGACGGCCGGAAATGATCAGAACGTCATCGTGGGTGTCATACACTCGGATCTCGCACTTGTTTGTTGGAAAAGCATCCCTCCACGGCTCTTGGAGCCAATCCAGCAGCAGCGTCACTGAGACAATGACCCCATCTTCTGTAACCGGCTCGGCGAGCACCAATTCACCGGATGCCCGTCCCCGCAAAGATTCACGAGCATGAAGTATCATCACCTGATACAGGTCATAGCCAGGATTAGCTAGTTTCTGACCGTAATTCGGGCCGTCATTCGGGAAAGGTTTGGTTGGATTCATGGGAATTCTCCTCTTAAGGGTTTAGGAATTATTGCATCCAAGCGACGAGATCAGCGCTTGGCACCCTTAAACCACGTCGACGCAGCATCGAACACATACCACATGGCGAGAAAGGCGATACATTCTAGGGTGAAGCTGTGAAATTTGAAGAACAGCTCAGTGATAAGCAGCGAGGTGCCAAACGCCGGAAGCTGCTCTATCAGAAGCTCTCTGAGTGGAATAGATCGAATTAGACTGTACATACTGGATCTCCTTTTCTTAAACGGTTTAATCGGGGCAAGAAAACGACGAGCGGCTGATACAAACTGGAATTTGCCTTGTCTCCAAGTCGCAGAAGCTGGAACAAGATTGATCCGAAATTCATAGAAGGCGCACGCGTCCCTCCCCTACCGGAACCTGACCCTGCAGGATCGGTCTGCGCATCGGCGAGCCACCCTGATTCTCAGGTGAGGGAATTCCCCAACATGGTCGGCCATGCCATCCTGTACTGATTCCAGGGTTAGAAACAACACGCCCGACGAGGGACGTTCTTCACTGAGAAACTCTTCCTCAAGAAACTGGAGTACCAGCTTCCGGTCTGTGGACTTCGCCCCCGGCGGGTGCTGTTCCGGGGTCCGCTCGAGGAAAGGCACCGCCAACGTCGCAGCCTATTTTCCTTTTTCCTGGCTTGCATAGGGGACGCTGCCGCCTCGTTGGCAACCCTTTCAACCAACCGATCATGTGTCTCATGTCCCGGGCAAGCCCCGCTTCATCGGCCGCTCGCCCGGCGCTCACGGGCCGCCTCGACCGCCTCCTCCCCTTGCGTCTGAGAGACGGAATGAAAACTCATCTCCGCCGGCCCATTCAAAAGCTTCACCGCCCCGCGCAGCACACGAAAGTTGTCCGATTCCAGGTGGGCGTCCAAATCCGTCTGGGTCGCCCACTCCTCGAGTACGCACAGGGCGTTCTCGTTCTCCACCTCGCGGTAAAACGCGCTACTGATACACCCCGTCTCCTTTCGCACCCGCCCCGCCAGCGCGGCGAGCGTCTGCTCCAGTTCTTTTTGCTTGGCGGAACGAACGTCGATTTTAATGCTGACAAGGATCATGAGAGGCCTCCGGCACACAAGGCGGGGAGATCAGGACCTTCACTAATCCGAACATTGTTAAAGGATCCAAGTACGGGTTTGTCCTGTCGCCCCGTCGCAATACCTAAAACGCGGAGCAAGTTGTGGGCCAAAGGAAAGCCGGTGACGCAGAATTTTGATAAGATACTGATGGTGTTGGATTTATTTAGAATGGGGAAGCTCAGGCGGACCGGTCGCTGCGGGGCATAGCCCGCCGTATGTGGTGGGCCCCACCGTAGACGGTGGGTTTGAGGGAGATTACCGCATCTATCTCAGGGTTCTTGGGAGCGGTGGATTCCATGCTTTTTCATGCGATGGCGTAGGGTGCTCGCCGGTACGCCAAGGGCCTTTGCGGCCCCGTCTTCGCCCTCGATCTTCCAGTGGGTTGCCTCGAGGGCCCGGACGATGCACTCGGCTTCGGACTCTGCAAGCGTCCGGGGTCGGGGGCTTCCCATGCCCAACGCCTCGGGCGGCACGGTATCAATGGTTTTGCCCGATTTGCGGGCAAACCTCTCGACGAAGGCGCGCACCAGCAGGGGGATGTCTTCCCGGCGGTCCCTGAGTGGCGGGACGGTGATCGGGAAAACATGCAAGCGGTAATAGAGATCTTTGCGAAACCGGCCGCTGCGAAGGTCTTTCTCCATGTCTCGATTGGTGGCTGCGATGACCCGGACGTCGACCCGGCTCGTCTGGGAGCTGCCCAGGCGCTCGAACTCGCCGTCCTGGAGCACCCGCAACAGCTTGGTCTGGAGCTCCAGCGGCAGCTCGCCGATCTCATCCAGAAAAAGGGTTCCGCCGTGGGCCACTTCGAAGCGACCCACCCGTTTGGCCTCTGCCCCGCTATAAGCGCCTTTCTCGTGGCCGAACAGCTCACTTTCGATCAGGTTCGCGGGTAACGTAGCGCAGCTCACTTTGACCATGGGCCGGTCGCTGCGGGGACTCACCTGGTGAATCGCCCGCGCGAGGAGTTCCTTGCCCACACCGGTCTCACCGAGAATCAGGACCGTGGTGTCGGAGGGGGCGACCTGCTCTACCCTGAAGAGGACGGACTTGAGGACATCGCTTTGCCCGATGATCCCGTCGAAGTTGTGCTCCCCCTTGATCTCTTCGCGAAGATAGAGGTTTTCGGCCTGGAGTCGCTGTTGGAGCGCCTTTATCTCCGCGAACGCTTTGTGGAGCGACGCGTCGGCCTGCTTTCGGCTCAAGGCGTTTGAGAAGATCTCCCCGACCAACCGCAGCCTTTGGACCACCCCGTCGGACCAGGGGCGCTCGGTGCCAAGGGAAGCAAAGGATACCGCGCCGGTGCTGGCGCCGGCCACCGTCAGCGGGATGACCACCGCCGACTTGGGGCCCTGCTGGCGAAGATACGCTTTGTCACGCGCTGCCTTATCGGGCAGTTCGGATACTTGCGAGAACAGGAAAATGTCGCCGCGCAGCATTTTTGAGGTAGCCCACGGCAATTGGTCAAATGCAATCTGTGCCGGGGCCGGCTCGCACCCCGCGACCGTCCATGAGTGGGTGGCGCGAAGGTGGGTCATGTCGTGGGAGAACTCGAACAGGGTGCTGCGATCCACCTCCAAAAACTCCGCGAGGTGTTGAAGCCCATGCTCGATCTGCCGATCCACCTCACTGGGCGGCAGGTTCAGGAACCGGGTCGAGAGCTGGGAGAGCAAGGTTTCGAACCGAAGCCGTTCTTCAACCGCCCTTTCGACACGCTCGAGCTCTGTGAGTTTCAGTCTCAGCTGCTCGTTCGACGTTCTCAACTCGGCCGCACACGCCTCCATCCGACGGTCGAACGGATCGTTGGCTCCGGGTGGTGCCCCGTCCGTGCGCTTTCGGTCGGTGACGGGCCGGATGCGCCAGAGCAGCCCGCTCAGTTCCCCCCGGGCATCGTGCAGGCCGGCCAGGGTGACGGCCGCGGAAAGGGGTTTCCCTTCCCTTGAAGCCAGGCGCACCTCCCAGTTTTGCGCTTGCTCGCGTTTTGCGACTTCACCCAGCAGGAAAGCCAGTCACTTGCGGTCTTCCGCAGCCACGAAAAGGACCACCGGCTGGCCGGCCAAGCGGTCCCGGCTCACCTCGAGCAGTGTCGCCGCGTCAGGATTCGCCTCCTGGATAACGCCGTTCGGGTCGGTGACCAAGTACCCGTCGGGAGCGACGTTGAACAGCTCCCGGTATCGCCGGTATTTTTCGTCCAGAGCATCGCGGCTGGCGATGAGCTCCTTGTTTTGCTGTCGCAGCTCCTCTTTGTCGACACGGAGCTCCTCGAGGAAAGTCAGCAAGGCCTCGAGGGTCTCGGTGGGTGCCGCTTCCCCCTTCGCCGGCAACTCCTCGGCACGTCGTCGCAGGTCTTCCACCCATCCCTGGACTGCCTCGATGTTGAGATTCGATGAACCCGCACCCATGGCTATCCTCCCCGCGCAGCAGCATCAGCGCTGAGGATGGCGGTGAGGTTATCTTTAAAAACCCCTTCTGCCATATGGGCATCCCTCTCTTTAAGGAGTTTGAACAGAGGAACTCAGTAGGTGGACAATTCCAAGGAGTACAAAAATCAGGACAGAAACCGGATTCGGTTCCGTAAATGGATCGCCGTTTCAGATCAACGTGAATTCGAGAATCAGTGCTAAAAAGAACATATTAGTAGCCATATCAATGCGTTTTGTCAATGGCAGTTGAGGATCGCGGCAGCTTTGAACTCTGTGACCCCTGCTCTTCGAATCCGTAGGTCGCACGCTTGTGCCCCCCGCCAGCGGGATTTCGCAGCAGACCTTATAAATGAGGTGTTCAACGGGTGTGCTATCAAAATAAAAAAGGCGAGGCTGGATGTTTGATGGCAGTAACCGGCTTAACCTTTATTTTCGGACTCGATGATTCCGAAGTGTTTATATTCCCAACGTTGGCGAAAGAGTTCCCGGAAGTCATGTTGAAATACGGCGACGGTACCAGGATGCCCTCCGCTGCATTGGCGTTTCCTTTATCAGGGGTATTTTTCGTGGTAGGATATCTGCTGTTTAGCTATCAGTTGATGAACACTGATTGTATATCGATAACCGCAGGGGCATCGCTGATGATCGGTACGCTTGTTTTTGACATCGGTCTCAGCGGCTTCGTTCCCATGATCGTCGTTCGAATCGCCGCAGTCATTTTCGGGGCAGGTCTTGCGTGGACCGGGCTGAGCTCAAGAGCCTATGTAGCAAAACAATACGCCGATCTTTATCATGTTTTTGGATATGAATAATCTTTTACAAAATCATCTGCTCATTATTCTGGGTTGGGTTTTTGTCGTTTTAGGGGTTATTGGCATACTTCTACCGATACTTCCCACCACACCATTCTTGATTGTCGCTTTAGCACTCTTCTCAAAAAGCTCGCCCAGGTTTCGCCAAATGTTACTGAATAATGCCTGGTTTGGTCCCATCCTAAAACAATGGGAAGACAATAAAACGTTGTCACGGAAAACAAAATACAAAGCGTCCTTCTTAATTATTATAGTCTTTGCAATATCCGTATCCATTTTTCATAACAATATAGTGCTTCAGCTCGTGTTGATTGGTCTTGCTATAATTTTGCTTTTTTTTATCTGGCGAATCAAAGAGCAAGCAGGTTGAATCCACGTCGCGTTTTTACAGCCAATGTCATAATTCCGTTCCGATTGGAACGGCGCAAAAATCATTTACCGTTGCAGGCGGGTGCGGTGCCCCGCCCTACGAAAGCTCTACTACTCCACCAATGAGACAGACCGGAACATCATCACTCCACATCATTCGCAGGATCGGGGGATGGCTGCTTGCCTGGACGGGGCTCTTCTATCTTTGCCTGTGGGGGTTTGCCAAGATACCCGATCCGGGGACCGTTTCCTCGGTATGGATATCGGGGATAATATGCTCCCTGTCCACCTTTGGCATTCTGTGCGCTCTGATTACCACCCCGATATCCCGGCGTATGATGGCGGTCATCCTGATGTCATGTATCGGTGCGACTATCGCAATCAATCAAGTCGCCGGGGCCGTGGCCGCGTCCGGTGGAATCGCAGCCGGGCACCTTCACATGGGAATCAATGTCACCCTGCTTGGCGTCGCGGTTTGCGGCGGGGTGCTGCTCAGCTACGGAGTCAGAAAGAAAACGTATATCATCCCCCTCGCGTTGGCCGCCAGCATGGCGGATATCTGGTCGACCACGCTGGGCGTGACCCGGCAGGTGATCCAGAGTCCTGTTGCAATGAATCACCTCTTGATCCATTTCCCCGTGATCGGGAGAGGCGTTCAACCCCTTGTCGGAATCACCGATTTTGCCTTTGCGGCGTTATTTATGTCCATGGCCGGTCGTTTTCACCTGTCGGTAAAAAAGACACAGTTGGTGGTAGGGGCTTCATTCGTCATTGCCATTACCATGGCAGTGGTTTCCGGCTATGGAACGCCCGTGCTTCCGGTTATGGGCATCCTCTTTATCGCAGCCCATTACCGGGACATAAAGGTGATTGATCCCAGGGAAAAGAAAGAAGCCCTAATGGGCCTGTTCATCATCGCTGTAGCGCTGATACTGATAACCCTGCTGAAATCGTGATCCCTGACAGGCGCGGGTTTCGGATGCGTCATGTAAAAAATAGGGGGCGTTGTTGACAAGCTTGACAAACTCGCATGGGTAGCGACTAGCGTACTTGACGAGGGGGTGGGAAAAGCAAAAGCTACAAATGATGTCGATTCGCCCTCCTGAGGCGGATAAACCCTAGTCGCCTCCGGCGGCGCCTTGGGCGGGTGAACCTCCGGGGCACTTATGAGCGCTCCAAGGCTTTATCTTCCGGTTCGAGAAGCATCAGCTTCTCGGGTTTTCTCAAATTTCGATTCCATTGATACAGATTTGCATGCTGCTTCCCATCAACCTGCCTGATCCACACAAATCCGAACTGTTTGGCTTCCCTGATGAGTCTTTCTTCTTCGCTGAAAACGGTTGTCCAGGTGCCGATATTGAAATGCCAGCAATTCCCAGGGACCTTTTCTATTTTCGGGTCATGGGTATGGCCGAAAACAATTACTTCCACATCTTCAAGTTGTTCCTTAATTGTGGATAGAATGGGTTTAAGATCAACTTGCTTGCGGTTTTTTGTCCATATCCCTTGTAACACCCGAATCATCAACAAACCGAGGGGAATTATGAATGTCGTCGGAGACACGCCATACGTATACCACAAGAAGCCGATTCCGAGAGCAAGGATAATTGCAGCGATAACGAGCAAGGTACCGGAATAGTACAATGTAACTGACAGCTTGCTTCTGGTGAACGGTGCAGCCCTCTGATCATATATTTTTGTTACAACCTCCGGCTTTAGGCCTGCCTTTGTCGCCTCAATTGAAAGTTTCTCGTCATTCCTTCTCCCAATCGTTTCTTTTTCATCCTTTGAAAAATCACCGGCCTTTAGATATATGCCAAGAGCCGCCGAGAAATGCTTAAAAATACTGCGTATAAACTGCGGCTTGTCTTTTTTGAAGGCCCAGTTCATATAATCTATAGCCGGCTTTATATTATCAGCGAACGGATTTCTATATTCTAATTTGTTAAAGAAATACCGGACAAAAAAAGATCCAAAAGGCAGCCAGAGTCTGTCTGTATCCTTGGCGTAGACGGGCCAAAGAAGGTATTCAAAGGAGTTGAATGGATCGTACTGGCTACCGTGCTCGACATAGGTCTTTCTATTTTTGTTGTAGTAGAACCAGGGATAGAAGGTCACGCGGGCTTCAATTTTTGAAGGAATCGCTTCATCGCTGACAAAACCTGCAATATGATCAATAAGCGCTGTCTGTACGTCTGGCCAGTGCAGTTCAATGTCATGATTGCCGGAGATGATGGAGAGACGATTTTCTTCCGATAAAAATCTGGCCAGTGCCTTAAAAAAGACTTTATGACCATTTACGATCCGGTCCAGTTTCCAACATGTCTTTTCGCTCTCCGTTCCCAGTCCATATTTCTCCTCTCGGTCGCTTATAGAGAAGGTAGCCCCACCCGTTCTTTTCAATTCCTGTGTCAGGGGGCCGTTGACCTGCAAAAAGTCGAACAAATCACCGTTGATGATCAAGTGATTGTTACCGGGATTTTCCCTCTGATGGTACTTTAAAAAATCATCGAATTCATTATCAAAGAAGAAATCTTCGTTCCTCGAGTATTTTCTTGTCTCTTCATTCAAGCCGGCACTGAGATGCAGATCACTGATGATGATTAAATTCATTGCTTCGTATCTCCAGTTCTATAGTTAGCCCAGTCAGCATCCGGGACGTCCCACCTGAAGCTTTCCGGAAGCCTTTGGAGAACCGGGAAAAAGGCAAGCGATGGCTCCAATTCAGATGAGCGATTTAGTGCGATACGTCAACGTGAACGTGGCTTTCGACAGAATAATCCACATGTCGAGCGGGCGAGCGGCCGGGGCTTTTCTCTGATTTGGCGTAGGCCAGTTTGCGGTACCCCATGTTCCCCTTCCAATTGAGGATGTTGCCAAAAAGAGACCTTTTGGAAAAGCCGTCCAGGCACCTTTTTAATGCAAACCTGAGCTTGTAGAGCTCCTTCATGGTCCGGACCCAGCCCTCATACAGCTGTACTCTGGTCATCCGATTTGGCCGGTACACCACATCATCCGCATTGTACCTGAGCCACCAGGAATCGTCTATCAGCCTATTTTCCTCTTTCAGCCTGCTATAAATCGCCGTTGCGGGATAAGGGGCCAATATGGACGGTTGGATAACATCAATTTTGCTCTTGAGGGAAAATTCCAACAACCGATCAAAACAGGACTCATCATCACTGTCCAGGCCCAAGATAAACGCCCCCAAAACGGCGATGCCGTTGTCGTGCAGCTTTTTTACCGATTCAATATAGTCGTTGTTTATATTTTGATATTTACCGACTGTCTTCAGGCCTTCGGTGGATGTGGTTTCCAGTCCGACAAACAATCCCAAACAGCCGCCTCTGTTTAACCGCTTCAGCATCTTGTCGTCGTCTGCAACGTTGATGGACGTCTGCCCGATCCATTTTTTGTTCAAGGAAGCCAGGCGGCCAAGCAATTGCTTTGAGTGTTCCCGTACCGCAACAATGTTATCATCAACGAACATCAACTTGTTTCCGGAAAGATGTTTGACTTCTGCAATCACACTGTCAACGGGGCGCAAACGGACACCATTTCCGTACAGGCTGGACACCGAACAGAAATCACACGAATAGGGGCATCCGCGTGACGTTTGGACCAGATTGACGCTCACGTACCTGTGTTCTTGGAACAGCTGCCTTCTTGGATGGGGAATGTGCTTCGGGTTCGGCAGCTTGTCGGAACGATACAGCTTTTTCAACTTCCCGTTTTTAAAATCCTCCAACAAGGTGCTCCAAACATCCTCTGCTTCCCCGAGCACCAACGTGCTGGCATGCATCAGGGCTTCTTCTTTGGCCACGGTCGGGTGAATTCCGCCCAGTACGACCGACACCCCCCTGGATCGATATGCATCTGCAATTTCGTATGCCCTTACCGCTGTTTTGGTGTTCACGGTGATCCCGACAAGGTCAACTTCTTTCTCCAAATCGATCGGTTGCACAAGCTCATCGGTGATGGAAACGTCCACGTCCGAAGGGGTGAGGCTTGCCAGAATGCCGAGCGCCATTTGCGGGAAATGAAAGGCGTTACCGACGTTGCGCGGGCCTTTTCGAAACGGTGAAATGAGCTCGAGTTTCATGTTAACGGTGTCCCCATCAGATCGTTAGCGTACCGGTTGCTGCAGCAGGCATAGTGGTTCTGCATCATCCGCTCGTCACCATCCGGCTCAGCCCGTTTAGATCCCATCTCAGGTCCATCTCTTCAAACAGGCATCTGGCCTGTTCCACATATTCATCCGCAGTGCTGCCATTCAATTTGGAAAGCCTGCTGTCGGGTTCCTTCAACCGCCGGCCGATTTCTGCGCAGGTCCTGGCAAGCTCGACACGGGCGCCGAGACGTTCGGCCTCGTTGATACTTTTGCTCCAGAATTTAGCGGCCTTTTTCTGGCGCCCCAGAACCCAATGATGAAGCCCCTTCAGCTTTAACACCTCTGTCATGTTAAACGCGTATTTGCCGGCGTTTTTCAGGGCGGATTTGCCGCTTGTCCTCGCCCTTGTGCGGTATTTCAGTATCTCTTCGTTATGTTCGGCATGGAGGGCGCGTTCCAGCATGGTCAGATCAAAAAAGTACTGACCCACGATGTAGCTGCTGACGTAGATTGGGGGAAGATCTTTTCGATAACCCGTAGTTTTTGCCTGCCACAAGAGGGCTTTGGCCCCAGTCGGGTTGTTCAGTAAGATTTGAACGATGGCATTGTAGCCGAGATAGTATAAAACGGCCGGCCGGTAGGTTTCGCTGCGACGAAACGCGTCATCCGCCAACTTCTGAGCCTCGAGGAGTTTTCGCCTGACGACCAATAGCCTTAATTCCAAATATTGTTTGGCTGCAAGGGCATTTTCGTTTCCATATACTTTCCAGATGTCGTCTACCTGGCCGATGATTGCCGCAGCTCCTTCAAAATCGCCACGGTCGGTTTTGACATGCCCATGCACCAGCAGGTAATTTACAGCATGCCACGACTCACCGACCCGTAAATTCTGCGATACCAGATCCTTGCTGTAATCTTTAATGTCAGACCAATTCCCCTTGAAGGCATTGTACAACAGCTCAAAAAAATCGTAATAGAGAATTTGTTTGCTATCATCCTTCCGGACAAAGCTTTTGTTGCATTCGAGTATTTTTTTGCTCAGAGCAAAGGACATTCCGGACCACGAAAAAAGGCCGCTCGCGCTAATCCGAATACCGACCCCATTTTCTACCTTCTCTATATTAAAGCGATTCAGCCGTTTCAGGGTGCTGATAAATTCGGTAAAGCACCTCTTGGGGTCGACATGGACCAAGGCCATTGACTTCTTGTAATTCAGAGAGATGATTTCGTTATCAATTTCGCTCGGCATCTTCGTTGCCTCTTTAAAAGGCAAATATAGATGGCCGATCAGGCTCAACAGATGATAGATTTGCGTAAAACTCAAAGCGAACCGATTTTTAGGTGACCCAGCACCCCAATGATCCAGGACACTGTCAAAGTACGTTATGGCATTCTCGTGTTTGCCTTTGTTAAATAAGGCAATCGCAATGTTTTTCTTAAATGCGGTCACCTTTTCCGGATCGGCCGCTTCGCCGTATTTTTCAAGATATAGTTTCAATCCCTCCCTGTAATAGTTCAGCGCTTCAGATGATGCCGACGTCCGCAACGCTTCTTCGCCTGCCTTTATCAGGTAATACTCTGTTTTCTCCAGATCCTCGGCCCTGCCGTAATGGTAGGCGAGCATGCCATAGAACTCCGCTAGCCGCTCAGGGAATATGTTTTCAATGGAATCTGCGACCTTCAGATGAAGCTCTCTACGCTTTTCATGGAGAAGGGATTCATAAGCCACCTCCTGAGTAAGAGCGTGTTTAAACTGGTACTTTATCTCCCTCGGGCCCTTGCGTTCTTCGATCAGCTGAATTTCCTTCAAGTGGACCAGCCTGGTATCGATATCTTCAATCGACTCAACCACGTCGTCGAGAATCCGATAAAAGAAGTTTCTCCCGATGACCGCAGCCACTTTGATCAGGTTACGCGTTTGTCGCTCCAGTCGATCGATTCGAGCCATGAGAACATCGAAGACCGATTGAGGAATCACAACGGTGTCAATCATCCCGGTCACCGTGAAGCTCCCGTTTTTCGGTACAACCGCACCCTCATCGATAAACGATCGCACCACTTCCTCGATGAAAAATGGATTGCCGCCGGTGCGCTCCACGATCTTGTTTCTGACTTCATGAGGCAGTTCCCCGATATTCAGCACATTGTTGATAAGCTCTAAACTCATCTGCCCATTCAGCGGCTGTAGTAAAACTTCAACATAGGACCCGGAAAGACTTTCTCGAATAGTGTGGGTGATTCGATCTCCGGTCTCCGGATGATCCGGACGAAACACATTGATAAAAAGGATTCTGTGGGTCTCTGCAAGGCGAAACAGCAACTCCAAAAGCTCGATAGAACTCGTGTCGGCCCATTGCAGGTCTTCGGACACGATCACCAGCGGGGCCATTTCACTGGATTTGATGAAAAGTTCCCTCATGTTCTTCAGGATCAGTTTTTCCAGGGCCTCACCCTCGATGCCCTTGACCCGTTCCGCGTATTTCCCATAGAGCGTCATGCCCATGAGGGTCGCTATGAAAGAGAACACCTCGGATAGCTGTTCATCGAATACATTCCTGACCGCACTTTCGAGCTTGTTAAAGGCAGATGCCTCACTCTCACTCTTACCGATTCGCGCCCAATGCTTCAGGATATCGATGAGCGGATGGAAGCTCAAGTTTCGGCCTATGGAAATGGCTCTCCCCTCAAGGAGGGTGACATGCTCCATCACTTCCCGGTCCTTTAGCTCCGCAACGAGTCTGGACTTGCCGACACCGGCTTCTCCGATGATGTTTACGATGGAGCCAAGGCCGTTGGTGACCTTCATTACCTGAAGCTCGAGCCTGGCCAGCTCATGCTTTCTTCCCACGATCACCGAGTGGATCCGCCTCTCGCCGCCCAAACGGGATCTGTCAAAGTAATCTTCAAACGGTTTGTCAGGATCCGTGAACTTGTAAATACTGATGGGTTCCGCCTTGCCTTTGATCTTGGTGGGCTTCATGCGATGGAATGTAAACTGATTCCATGCCTGCCGATAGGTGTCCTGGCCCACCAGGATCTCACCGGCCTTGGCCAGGCTTTGAAGGCGTGCGGCCACGTTAATCGTTTCACCGGTGATGCCGTGGGTTCCTTTTTCCAGATTCACCTCCCCGGTTACCACAAGACCCGAGTTGATACCGCTGTGTACGGCCAATGGCTGCCCGATCCTGTCTTCATACCTCGGGCTCAAGGCGGCTACCGTTTCATGGATGTCTTTGGCCGCCCGTATCGCCCTGACCGGGTCATCCTCGTGGACCTTGGGTACCCCGAAAATTGCCATGACCGCATCGCCAACAAATCTTTCGATAAACTCTTCATATCTTGCGATGATCTGGGCGATATCGCCAAAGATCCGGCTCATGATTTCCTTGACCTCTTCGGGGTCCAACCGTTCGGTCATGGCGGTGTAGCCGGAAACGTCGGAAAAAAGGACTGTGACATGCTTTCTCTCGCTGTCGATGTCCTCAGTCAACTTCACCGATCCGTCTACAGCACCTAAACGGTCGCCACATTTCCCGCAGATGCTCTCATGAACCGGTGTCCTGGCTCGGCAGCTGCTGCACACCCGCAGGAGTCTGGCCCCGCATTCAGGGCAAAAATTCATCACTTTCGGATGTTCTGTTCGACACCTTGGACAGTTCATTTCAGTCTCAACAGGGATCGGCCCCGGCTCCCAACGGTTGCCAAGCTCCGTCCCCTTTTTGTGTAATATACGCCGGTGTTCGACCTCAGCCAAACAGGTTGCACAAAGATCCCAGATTCCGATCGACGAATCGGACCGTCAATCCCGCGTTTGCCGATGTTTTCTTAATATTGGTCCGGACCCCGCTGTTTTGCGATGTTACCGCTATCCGGTTCAGGCAGAAAGGAACGGCAGTATCACGTTGCAAATCAGCTGCAGCGGCCCTTTTCGCAAAAGGAAACGCACAAAGTCGTTATGGGGATAAAAGTCAATCTGTTGGAGAAAGGACAGATCAATCAACGGCCGGATCGTATAGTAACGCGACCTGGGCGACTCCTTGAGCGTAACGGCCATATGAATAAACCGGTGATTTTTACATGCGCTCAGCCAGAGATCCTTTAATTCCTGGGCCCGGTCTTTTGTCCCATTGCTTCCGGACCCAAGGTCGGCTTCCTTGACCGAAGTGGGCAAACCGTTTTCCAAGGTTACGATCACCCCTTTGCCGTTGGCTACCACCAACAACCGAAAGGGATTGGCCATGATCTTTGCCAACACCTGCATTTTTTTGGGCAGTTTAAAAACGCGCCGCTTAAACCACCACACGAAAATTTTTGAGACCCATCGCCAGCCGACAAGCTTGACTTGCCCGGTGCGCAGCCCCCTGCCCATCAAGGCGATAAGGTAAGCGGTGAGGTCGGCCAGGTTGTCGTGGAGTCTGAAGCCATCCAGGAACATCAGCAGGGCTTCCTCGGTGATCGCGATCGTGTACTTGCCTCCCAGGTGGATCGGGATATCCCCGCCTCGACATTCGACGATCAGGTTCGGCAGGAATTTATAATACGTTTCCGCCACTTCCCGGACATCAATGCTTTTGAATTCAATTTGATCTCGAATTTTGTGTAGATTCGCCAGTATCGGTATCTCCGGCGCTATTGTCACGTTTTTTTCTCTGATGGCCTCCGCCAGCAGGAACGCAAAATCCACCAGATACCTGGCGTTGTCCCCATGGACGAGCCATTTCTGGTGCAGGCCATGCAGCTCGCGCAGAAATTCAATTTTGACGGATTTTTTGTAATATATGGTCTCATCTTCGAGCTCCCGCTCACAATACATTTCGGTCTTTCCTTTAAAGACCAGGGAGCTTTGTACGACGCCGCCGTACACCCACTCCATCATGACGTAGGGCCGTTGATAGCTTCCGGGATCGATGATAATGGAGGCCATGTGCCCCGGGCTTCCCGACCCAAGGGGGAGTTTCTCGGATTTTTGGCTGAAATGGGCGTCGATAAAGGTGGTGAGCAGACGGGTGAACGGCAGGGCGGGGACGGCCCCGAAAGGGATAAACGGAATCACGGCCTGCGCATACTTTACCCCGTTGCCGGAAGCGATAGAGCGCTGATTTTCACAAGTTTCCATCCACTTGACATAGTAAAAACGGAACCAGTCCTTCAGGTCCTTGTTTCGGGATCATTAAACTTGTGATGGTCCGCCATTACCAGTACTCTCCCCTGGATAGCGTTATGGCCTCGGTGCAAAAGGCCATCAGGTCTCCTCCCATATCCTGGGAGAGACGCTCGAAGGTATCCGAATAATAGTTGGGCGGCTTGCCATGGCCGGCCAAGTGGTAAATCCGAGGCGCCAGGACCATAAATTCGGACTCGATAGCGCGATCGCCGAAGAGAATCGCCCCTTCACAAACCAGCGGTTTCCGAAGCGGCCCGTAAACAATGACAAACCCCTTGAAGGTATCCAGCGCACGCTCAAAGTAGGATTCCATGATCGTCTTCATTAATCCGAACACGCCGGAGAACATGACCGATGATCCCAGATCCGGCTCGCGCCAGTCGTCGGAAACCAGCTGGATGGGTCCCCAATTCCGGATCTGCTTTTCTGGGTCCAACGGGAGGAATTCTTCGTCGGCCCATGCAATCCGGCTAAGATCCGGCTGCCTATTGAACCGGGCCCCGATATTTTGGATCAACCCCTCGTCTTCATAATCGGGCTCTCTGAAGATTCGACGGTGCTTTTGGATGGATGCCTCCCACTCCTTAGGTTCCATTTCCTCACAAGAATTGTCGCTATTGCAGACCGTTATGGTGATGTTGGCAGGCTCATGGATGCCCAAGCCCTGGGCATAGCCAAGCCAGGTGGATTTCACCTTTTTTTCTTTAAAATCTATCTGGTCGCGTGCCGGCATCCGGCTCAGGTTATTTTCGATGCCTTCCTGTCCCATGAGTTGGGAGGCGACAAAGTCGGCCAGGACCACGTCGTTGGAGGTGACCAGGGTGCGCAGGGGCACCAGATCTCCGGGCCAGGGACCGGTGCCTTCCAGGGCGTCGTACCCATCGATAATCGTGAGGTCCGGCATCCAGACCTTGGTGATGTCCACCACCTTCTGGGAGATCCGCTCGTGTTCTGCTGCTCTGTCGCAATGGGGAACCAGTCCATGGGAGTTTTTTATCCCCAGGGTGACCCGTGACTGCAGGTGGGTTTTCATCTTGGGCATGTTGATGTAGAAGTATTCCGGCTTGAGCATGGCTTCCGGCATGTGAAACTTATGAAGTACCTTGCCCCCTTTCTCGAGCCTGATATTTCTGAACGGCTGTTCGTCCATCAACATGACTTCGACGTTGTCGTTCCAGTTGTCATGTTCCCTTGAAATGCTTTCCCAATACGACTTCAACCCGGTAAACTCCAGCGCCATGCGGGAGGTTATGTTGCTGATGGCGATTTCCCCGATAATAACCTTCTTGGCGCCGGCCATCAGACAGGCTCGCACCACCTCGGCCACCAGGTCGGGATCCGTCGTGTACGGGCTCCCAAAAGGCACCACCACATTGGGCTTTATGAACACAGTTTTATCGCCAACCGCTTCTTTAAATTTTACCGGCGGCTTCGTCTTGTCATCGTCTTTATCGCCGACCGCTTTTTTAACTTTTACTGGCGGCATCGTCTTAGTATCGAAATACCCTCTCAGGGCCAGCCGGAGGGTTTCAGCAATGGAAAGTTCGGGCCAGTCGGGAGGCAGGGCCTTGGCAAACGTGACATTCACCCTGCTTTCTTTCGGGGGGTGTGTATTCAGTTTGCCGTCTCCGTTGTTTTCTCGCAGCGTCCCGTCAGTACGGTGGCTTTCATTAAAAGAGACGTCGAGGATGCTGCTTTCATTGGGGACCTTGGGATTGCGGCCATACATGATGCGGATGGCCTTGGCCACACATTCACCGGAAATGTGGGCGCTGACCGTGAAACAGAATACATAGGTAACGGTTAGCGCTCCAACGCTGATTAAGAACTGCTCCAGTGATGCATACATGGGTATCCAACCGAACCGAGTGATGAGATACAAAACGCCGCCCGATATGACCAGAGCGGGGAGGATCTGGGTTAACCGGCGGATGAGCGTGACCCGCAAAAAGAACCACCAGAAACAAAACACCGTCAGGATACTCATCAGCAGGAGAAGCAATGACGGGTTTACCAGGGGATTATTGACGCTGACAGGGGTCACCATGAACTCCGGTCGGATCACAAGCACCACCTGAAAGATCAGCATCAACAATACCGCACTGATGGAAATGTGAAAGTTGGGCTCTTCTTGATCTCCCATAACGTCTTTGAACGGATCTGCCTTGGCTAGCAGGCGGTTGATAAGAAAGGCCGTTCCATAAATTACAAAGAAGACCATTGTCCACAACGGTCCCCAAAAGAAAAAATCGAAATAGATGTAAATCGGCTTTGCACCCGGATTGAAGCCAAGTTGGAGGGCGACCTGGGTGGCATATCCAAACACCAGGGCGAAAAGGCCGAAGGCCAGTGCTCGATCCCAAAAGGGTTTTGGTGCCACCATAAGCGCCAGCAACATGATGACAGACACCAGAGCGGCAGTCTCCCAACTCATCTGGGTATAGGCCTCCGGAAATCCGGGACAGAAGTATTCCCCGAATACAATGAAAAGCCCGGCCAACATGGCAATGAAAAGCACGAATATTTCACCGTTTTCCGGCGTCTTACGCAACATTTTTAAAAAGGCCGGTCTACCTCGACGGACCAAGTACGCCATCCGGCTTTCGTATTTTTCCCGGTCATCGTACCAATGGATTTCGTCCTGCCTCGCTTCCCCCGGTTCGTTTTTAGCCTCCTCTTTCTTCCGTAGCTTGCGGACCTTGAAAAACCATGTAAGCCCATCGGCAATCCAGGCGGAAAACCCGTATTTCACAATAAATTCCATCGGCCACAGGGCGAAGATGAGATAATACGGCGGGAAGTGCCTTTGATCGCATTGATCCAGCCAGCACCATATCATGGCCTGGGTGCCGCCGGCATATTCGCCGACCGCGGCCACGAACATGGCGGCGATAATGATGGAAATAAGCTTTCCAAAACGGAAGCAGTAGGCCAGGGTGACGGCATTTGCAAATACCGCGGTGTAGTAGATTAAAACGGCGCCGTTCGATAAAATTTTCTCCCGGTAGTCCCCGGCTATCGCGAACAGAGTGAAAAACAGCGCCAACATATAAAGACAGTTTAGCCAGCCCGTTCTCCGAGAAAACGCAAAACGGGATAAAACACGGTCCAGCAAGTAGACCAGACCAAAAAGGGCGACGGCCGTCAGGGCATGAATGCTGACTCCGACCGCTAACGATGCGTGATTGTACTTCCATAGCCCCGCAAGATCGGCTGTCCACTCCGATAAAAATCCAAGCAACGCGCCGCACACAATGAGACCGACCACCCGGGGCAATGGGGTGAACCATCCGATCCAGATGGCGACGATAAATTCCATCAAAAGGGCTAATCGGAAGTAGCCCAGCTCCATAAGATGAGGTTTGGCCACGCCTTCAGGATAGTAGAACAGGCAAATCGTAACAGCCAGGATAGCCGAGAGGAGAAGCCCATTGATGATCCCGTCCTTGTTGGATTGGTAAAAGGGATGTTTCCTCTTAAAGGGCTTATCTTTATCTGGCTCTGCTGATTTTCCCGGTTGTGCTGACCTTGAGGTCATAATTTTACCGCTTGAGGATAAGATTGGTCAGGGTTTGGAACAATGGGATCGAAACGACAGATTAGAGAAGGAACAAATGGAACATCGGAAAATTAGTCTGTGAGCCGTTGAGTTCTGGAAGTATAGCAAAAGCTCTTGTTATCATTAGATAAACCGAAAAGACCCCGAAGCGCTGCAAGACAACCTCAGCATTTTCGTGCTTTCCAACTTCCGGGAATCGCTCATAGAAGAAACTTTCGAGTGTCAGGGCACTCTCGTTGAATGGTTGCCGACGGAACCCTGATGATTGGTATCCAAATTTGTAAGTATTTAAATCTGTTAGGTTTTGACTGTCAAGCGAAATCTCGTGAAAATGGGATGGGGAGGCTGCGGTAACCGACAAGATCATACTCATCAATATCAAACAGGCAGCTCATTCTGGGGGATAATGACGCTTTTTGGGGTCAACATTCAAACCAATGACATACCGGGTAACTGTTTGAGCTGGGTAAATTTGGCAACATCGGGCAGTCGATCGTCCTCAACTTTTTCGGCGCATCATTTCGAACCGGACTTCGAGCCCGCAGGTCGAGCATTTAAAGGAACGGGATCCCATTCGGGACAGGCTTTGGAATCCTGCCTGTTGTGCCTGTCCAGAGCGTGGTCGAAGGGAGTCCCGCCTGCTTTATGGGATTCCCACCGGATATGCGTGTGTTTTGTAATTTTCAGAATTCTGCTAAAAGCTCTAAATCAATAGACAGCCCCCATTGCCCGGACTCTTTTTTTCCGAAATCGAGGGTTCGTCCTGGATTACTTTCTCAAACCTATGGATGTAACGAGGATTCCCCGTGTAGCCCACAGTTTTCGGGCGGTGGTATAATTCGCTATGCTGAACCAAGCTGTTTCGGGTCAGCTGTGTTTCTAAGAGAGAATGTTTATGGATTTATTGCTACAAATTTGGGGAGGAGGATTTTACCTGCTAAATAAGGTGTTTTTTGCGTTTGCAGAAGGTAAAGCTGAAACAACCAAAAGAAAGCTGAAAATTCTTGGATGGAGCATTTACATTCTGGGCGTTCCGGCCTGGGTGATTATTCTTGTCGGCAAGCATGACTGGATAGCGGCCTCGATAGAAGCAGGGGGGCTTCCGGCCATGCTGTTTGGCCTATGTAATGTTTATCAAAATACCGAAACCCCAAATAAGATTTTTGATTTTATTGCGTCATGTTTCACATATGCTTTTTTGATATTGGGTGTTTGCTACAGCGTCTATGATTACGGCGGACTTCCGTCTGTCTCCCAGTTTCTGGAGACAGGTGTCATGGTCGGTTTTTTAATCGGAAGTTATTTGCTGGCAAAGAACAGCGTATATGGCTGGTTGTTTTTCATGCTTATGAATGGAAGTATGGGTTCATTAATGTGGATCCAAGACAAACCCATTTTGGCCGCTCAACAAGCCGTATCATTGTGTTTTGTAATATATGGCTTCACCGTCGCCATGAAAACGGCTCGACCGTCAATTTGATCCTTTCCGGCAAAAAAACGGGTCCAAATGGTGTCACACCTTGAATAGTGAATTATTTGTAAACGTTTTGTTTTTCGACCAAATTGAAGTGACGTCGAAGGGACTCCCGCTTGCTGGAGTTCACACCGAGACTATGTTTTCGAAGTTCAACGGGTGAGATATTCCGCAAAGAAGGTTATTCGGATAACTGATCAGCGTCACCCCCCCTTCCGGCTTTCGCGCGTAGACGTGCCCAGCCCAAAACAAACAGTGAGGACGCCAGCAGGACGGCAGAAGGCGGCAGCGGCACCGCGTCTAACTCCACGGCCCGATCGAACAAATCCAATGTCATCCAGCCGGTTTCCAGATAATTGAAGTAGATTCCGGGCGGAATTTTGGTGGTCGACTCATGCCAGGCAAAATCGTTGCCGACAAGTGCGGTATTATAAATGGAAAGATAATTGAAGGTTCCGGAATCCGGTGTGAAGGCAGACGGCAACACCGCTTCGAACTCGAAAATGGATCTGCCCAAAAAATCTTGAAATCCAGCCGATAACCGCAAGACGTCGTCGCCGACATTGAATGTTGCCAGAGGATCGCCGGGCAAACCGGATTGGTCTCCATAAAATTCGATCACAAAGTCATCGACCGTGGGCAAGACATCGGGATCGTCGTAGGTCCCCCACCACCGGACCACCGAGATCGGAGCACTCGGCACCGTCAGAAGCCGTATGGCAAGCTGCTCGTTTTCATTCGAGATAGATGAACTTCCGTCAACTGTTTTCGGACTCCGGCTGAAGACGATCGCTCCGGAAACGTCGGAAGGCCATCCGGTAACGCCAACAGAAATCCCGATGATCAGCAGAATTGGAATGCAAATGGAGTAACGATTCATGGTCCCATCCTTCGGCAATTAATCTATCATCAATAATTAAAAACATAAGAACTATTTAGCAATAAAACCGGAGAGAGACAATAGCACAGGGACACCTTACCGAAAAAATATTGACGGCGTCGCGTTGCAGTATTGGATGGTTCACACCTGCCAACGGGATATTCGATATCTTTCGATACATCGAATCGCGTTGCCGTAATGTGAGATAAGAGTTGATGGTGTGCGCGAATTTTGCGAGCTCTCTAAAAAGCAAAAATCGAACATCCGCGATATGGTGATGAAAATAATCGGCCGGCAAGGCCTATACGAAAACGATAGTTTGTAATGAGCCTATAGGTGACTATATTCTCAATACATTTGAGAAATTCTGTCCATAGATCCGCCACACGGTATCTGCAACCAAAGCTTCTAATATGAGCCGCTTGCCGCCACGGTTCAAAACCACGGTGGACACCAGGGGATATGCCCCATGAAAACGAAAACCGTTAAAGACGTCATGAGATCGATCTCGGAATACGAGACCATATCGGCCGAAGCCAATTTATACGAAGCCGCCATCGCCCTTTTCGATGTCCACAGGCGGCGTGGAATAGATCCCCGACAGCACAGCGTTCTTCTGATTACCGACGAAAATGGAGAAATCGTGGGTAAATTAAGCCAGCTGGACATCCTGAGGTTTTTGGAACCCAAAGGCAAGCCCATAGCCCGTTCCAGGTTAATCTCCCGTTTCGGCGTCAGTGAACAGTACTTAAATCCAATGCTCGATCAATGCAAGGTCTGGGAAAAGCCTCTGTTCGATCTTTGCAGGGATGCCGGTCGGTTGAAGGTCAAGCGGTTGATTCATGAACCGATGGAAGGCGAGTTCGTTGAAGAAGACGCTTCATTGACAGAGGCGGTACACCAGATCGCTCTTGAACACCATCAATCCCTGCTCGTAACGAGAGGCAAAAAAATCGTAGGTGTATTACGGCAGAAGGATGTTTTCGAGGTAGTATATGAAACTTTGGGTGTTTGTGGGCTATAATCCGATCATCCCCGATTCGCCTCAATTTCGGGTCGCGCACACCCGACATCTCCTCATCTCTATTTAAACAGGCAGATCCGCATGAATGACGCAGACGCATACAATGATAGAGGGGAAGACAGGATTAAACGAATCAGTTTCCTCGTCTTAGGGCTTTTGGTGTTTTCGGCAGTCTACTTTTCTCCGCCATGGCCGGATGCCGTTGACCCTTCGGGAAATCGTTTTTTGTTAAGCCGGGAAGCGAAAGGCGCCTTGGCTATCTCCCTGCTTGCTGCGATCTGGTGGGTTTTCGAAGTGGTGCCCATCGGCGTGACGAGTCTCACCATCGGCATCCTCCAGGTTCACTTTCTCATCCGCCCGGCAAAAAAGGCATTTACGGACTTTATGGACCCTTCCGTTCTGTTTATCTTTGCATCCCTGATCATCGGGATGGTTTTCACCAAGATAGGCATCACCCGTCGTATGGCATACAAGATGCTGACAATAGTCGGGGAAAAAACCAGCATGATTTATCTGGGCTGCTTTGTCATAACGGCCATACTGACCCTTTTTATGGCCCACACTGCCGTGGCGGCAACTGTCTTTCCACTGCTGGTTTCCATCAACGAGTTTTATGAAACCGAAGACAAACCGACACGATTCGGAAAGGGCCTTTTCATGGGGATGGCCTATGTCGCCGGTGCCGGCAGCATTGTCACGCTCCTGGGGGCTGCCCGGGGGGCGGTTGCCATCGGTTTGTTTCGCGACGCCGTGGGTAGAGAGGTGGACTTCTTCGAACTGAGCTATTACATGTTCCCGGTGGGTTGGATAATGGTGGCACTGCTCTGGGGGTTTTTTCTGCTTTTGTTTAAACCCGAAAAAAACGTCATCCCCGGTCTGAGAGAACGGGCTGTTGAACGCTACGTGGAGCTGGGCCCGATGACCCGGCAAGAAATCCTTGCCGCTGCCATCGTATTGGGCTCCGTGATTGCCCTGTCCCTGCGGTCTCTGGTTCCCGGGCTTCAATTTCTGAATAATACGGCAATTCTCCTGACGTCTACCGTTCTTTTCTTTGTTACCGGCATATTGGATAAGAACGATCTGGAAAATATGCCCTGGAACATTATCCTGCTGTTCGCCGGGGCCATCAGCATCGGCTTATGCCTTTGGGAAACCGGGGCGGCTCAATGGCTGGCAGTTAAATGGCTCGTCCTGTTCAGTGACGCCAACTGGTTCGTATTCGTGATGGGCATCGCCTTCTTCGTGATGATCATGACCAATATTATCATGAATGTCGCAGCGATAGCCATCTCGCTGCCGGTGGCTCTCATTATTGCGCCGTATCTGAGTATTTCTCCTGAAATTATCCTTTTCGCATCTCTGGTGACGGCCGGCATGCCGTTCTTGCTGCTCGTGGGGGCCGCACCAAATGCCATCGCCTACGAGTCCGAACAGTTCACGGCCGGCGAATTCTTCCTCTACGGAATACCGGCCAGCATCATGTTGATGGCGGTGCTGGGGTTTGCCGTCTTTGTCCTCTGGCCCTTGATGGGAATGCCTGTGGTGGTGCCGTAAGATGGTAGACCAAATAACCATGAATGCGCTCCGGCCCATGGTGCTCTGTGTCATTGCCAATCGTCTTGGCGCAATCGACGTTTATAGCAGTTGTCATAAATATGTTCCGATGGAAGGTACGGGTCCGGGGTCTGGATCCTCCCGAAGCGGATAAATGTTTTAACTGCAAGATGGATCTTACCGCGTCATACCGGAGCCTCTCTGCGTGAAAGGTTCTGGCGGAGGCACAAGACGGTTTCCCGCAACGGCGCAGGGGCTATCGTTATCCTCCATCCGACACGGGATGTACCGGTGCGGTCGTGAAGCCATCGGCGAATCGTTCAAGTGGGTAATGTCACAGGAAAGCAAAGAAGGCGGTTTCTATGCGGGGGAGGCCGATTCAAGAAAGGATGCGATTCTCACCGCAAACAACAATCAATTCGGATGCCTTGCCAGCGCACGCAAGGGTCATATTCAGGGTTTTTCCCATTTCGGCGGCAAGGGCGGTCGGTCGTGACATGCCGATCAATATCGGGATACGTGCTCTGGCGGCTTTTTGAACTAACTCGTAACTCATTCTGGAAGATAAAACCGCCATGGCGGCGTCTGGCAGTGCCCTGCTCAGTAACCCCTCCCCGATGGCTTTATCCAATGCGTTATGCCGCCCGACATCCTCGGCAAAAGAGATCATCTCCAGTTCTCTATCGAAGATCATGGCCGCGTGGGAAGCCCGGGTCCTACGGTAGTACTTCTGGTTTTCGGAAAGCGTGTGGATGCATTCATAAATCCGTTTGAAATCGACCTGGAGGCCGTTTTCTGCAGGAGTTAGCCGTTGGTACAGGTCCTTGAGCATCTCCTTTCCGCAAATTCCGCAACTGGTTTGACTGACAAAGCTCCTTCTCTCCAGAATATCGATAATCTTTTCACGCCGTTCGGGTGTGAGCCGGACATCGATGACGTTCGGATCCAGATCCTTACAATATCCGATGGTGATAAAATCATCCGGAGAGCTCACAATCCCCTCCCCGAGACAAAACCCTGCCGCATGGGACAGCTCTTCCCCGGGGGTTCTCATGACCACTGAATAGGGCTTCTCATCGATGCGGATCAACAGGGGTTCCTCTCCGATGAACTCGTGAGATCCGGTCCGGCTCCCGTCACGGTCAAAACGGATTATCTTTAAAGATTCAGTATGTTTTCCCTTTTCTTTCAAATCTACCTTTTCCTTGACTGATGTTGAATCCCGGGCACCCCGGGAGGGGGTCTGGTCTGTGTTTTCGAGATACGTTCAAATTAATCTAATCTTCTCCCGGCCCCGCTGAACGGGATCCTCGCTACGCTTCAAAAAGCTGCATGGAGAATAATCTCATTTTTTTACAGCTACACCTTTTCTCCTTTTTCTGACGATGATGCGTTGTTCTTCGGCAATAAGCGCCGGGACAGGTTCGCCGGAAATCTCTCTTACCGCACCGAATTTAGGGGGGCAGACATCATAGCAGGTTCCGCATTTTATGCATATGTCCTGGTCAATCACATGGATCCGGTTTTTGCCTCCGATGATGGCCTCCACCGGACATTTTCGGAAGCAAATCATGCAAGCCTGGCACTTGCCCGGATCGATGTAGTAGGACACGACATCACTGAACAGCGTTTCGATCTCGTCAGGACTGAACAGCCCATCATATTCTTCTTCGTTTTCAAGACGTGACGCCAGCTTTTCCCGTTTTTCCAACTTGATGTATGGGATCAGCTTTCGGACGTCTTCCAGGCTGGCCTGAATCCCGTCTTTATCTTTTCCGTCACTTTGGCCGAGGGGCCCCAGTTCCCTAACCTGCCGGGTAAATTCATCCACCACATCGGTAAACAATATTCCGTCCCCGGATGACATGAAGTCGATACGCAATCGTGCCGGATTCAGACCGATGTGCGCCATGATTTGTTTACTCAGCAGCACCATGTTGAGGGCATCGTAATTTCCATGGGTGATGTAATTGCATTCGTTTAGTCGGCAACCGCCGATAAACACGCCATCCATCCCGTTTGCGAAGGCCCGGAAAACAAATTCCAGGTCCACTCGACCGGAACACATTCCGCGGATCATCCGGATGTCTGTGGTATATTGCAGTCTGGAAACTCCAGCCATGTCCGCCGCGCCGTATGCTCACCAGTGGCATACGAAACCCAGTATGTTGGGTTTAAATTGGAATCCGCTACTCATGCGTGATCTGCTCCTTTGTCCCTCATTCCGGCATTATTCCTCAGCCGCTGCATCGATCTGGCTCAAGATATCCTGGTCGGTAAAGTGTTTTAAGAATATCGCCCCGGTAGGACATTTCGCATTGCAAAGCCCGTCTCCTTTGCAGAGAACAGGATTTACCACCGCTTTTTTACCATCCCGTGTCTTCCGAAACTCGATGGCATCGTAGGTACAGGCAGAAATACATGACCCGCACCCCATGCATTTGGACGTTACCACGTCGCAAACAGAACCTGAGACGGTCACTGTATCGTGGGAGAGAAGTGTTAAAACCCGCCCCGCAGCGCCGTGGGCCTGGTTGATGGCCTCCGGTATGTGCTTGGGGTAGTGGGCTGTCCCACAAAGGAAAACGCCATCCGCAGCAAAGTCAACAGGTCTTAATTTGACATGGGCTTCTTTGAAAAATTCATCCGGTCCCAAAGAGATCTTGAACAACCGGGATAAGTTTTTGTTTCCGGCGGCGGGAATAACCGCAGCGGACAATACAAGATAATCGGCGTCTATGGCCAATTTCCGACCGAGGATATAATCCGGAAGGGAAACCCTTAACACCGGCCGGCCTTCCGCCTGCGTAGGTTCCACTTCAGGTTTTTCATCCGGCTCGTAGCGGATGAATTTCACCTCTTTATTCGACGCTTCCCGGTAATAATCCTCGCTAAACCCGTACGTTCGCATATCCCGGAACAGAATGTAGATATCCATCTGGGGGTTGATCTCTTTTAGCTTCAACGCGTTCTTTATCGCATGGCTGCAACATACCCGGGCGCAGTAATCCCGGTCTTCCTGTCGGCAGCCGACGCATTGAATCATCACCAGATTCTGGGCGTTGATCAGTTTCTCTTCTCCGTTGGCGATCTGCTCCCCCAACTCCAATTGGGTCAACACCCGGTCATCTTCGCCATACAGGTACTCTGTCGGCTTGTATTCATCCGCACCAGACGCGATCACCGTTGCGCCATGTTTTATTTCTGCGGCCCCCCGTTCGGACTGTACCCTGGTGATGAAATTCCCAATATAACCGGTCGCCTCTGTGATCACGGCCCCGGTATAGACATGTACCAGGGGGTGCTGATACACCTCGCGCACAAGTTCGTGCAGGTAGGCCTGGACATCCAACCCATCCAGGGTGTACTGGATTCGTCGTGCCACGCCCCCCAGGTCGGTCTCTTTCTCCAGCAGGGAAACGTCATGCCCCTGATTGGCGATGGAAAGCGCACAGGTCATTCCGGCGATCCCGCCGCCCACCACCAGGGCCGTTTTGTTTACCGGCAGGTCAATTTCCTGCAATGGCTCCAGGTGGCACGCCCGGGCCACCGACATGCGGGTGATATCCTTTGCCTTCTCGGTAGCATCTTCCATTTCCTTGGAGTGGACCCAGGAGCAATGCTCCCGGATATTCGCCATCTCAAAGAAATATTGATTGATTCCCGCCTCCCGGAGCGTGTCCCGGAACAACGGTTCAAGGGTTCTGGGAGAGCATGCCGAAAGGACCACACGATTGAGCCCCTTTTCCTCAATCATGTCCGTAATCTCTTTGGCGCAATTGGTGGCGCATGAAAACAGTTGTTCCTGAGCATGCGCAACGTTGGGAAGGGTCTTGGCGTATTCGACCGTGTCCGGGACATTGACCACTCTTCCGATATTCGCCCCGCAGTGGCAGACAAAGACGCCGACCCGGAGCTCCTCTCCGGAAGCATCCCGTTCGTCCGGATAGACCCGTTCCTCGGTCAGTTTCCCGCGCCGGTAGTTCAGAAGTTCACCACATTGGGAACCGGCGCCGCTGGCGGTAAAGACCGATTCGGGGATATCCAGGGGACCCTGGAAGGCGCCGCTGACGAAAATGCCGGGGCGTGTGGTCTCGATGGGATTTATCGGATTTGTTTTACAAAATCCGTGGGCATCGAGTTCGATGCCGTACATCGCGGCCAGTTTTTCCGCACTGTCGGGCGGATTCAATCCAACGGATAATACAACGAGATCGAACTCCTCTTCGTTCACGCCGTCTTCGGCGGTATCGTATCGGATGGTGACATTCTTGCTCTCCGGGATCTCTTTTCCGAGGGATACGTAACTTCGGATAAACCGGACCCCGGGAAGACTCTCCGCTCGGTGGTAGAATCGCTCGAAATCCTTTCCAAAGGCCCGGATGTCGTTGTGAAATATGGTCGCCTCGATACCGGGGTCATGATCTTTGGCCAGAATCACCTGCTTCTGGGTGTAGGCACAACAGACTCCGGAACAATAGCTGTTTCCCCCCGGGACGACCTGTCTGGAGCCAACGCATTGAATCCAGGCGATTTTTTTTGGATGCTGCTGATCAGAAGGGCGCAGCACCTCCCCCTCGTGGGGCCCCGTGGCACATAACAGCCGCTCAAAGTCCATGCTGGTGACGACGTTCTCGATCGTTCCATAGCCGTAGTCACCCCTCAACCCGGGGTCAAACGTCTCATATCCCGGAGACAATACAATGGCCCCGACGTTGATTTCCATCTTCTCCGGTTCTTGATGAAGGTCGATGGCGTCATGCTGACATACCCCTTCGCAGATACGGCATTTTTTCTCTTTCAGGTAGAGGCAGCTTTCATCGATATAGGTAACCAGAGGGACTGCCTGGGAGAAGTAGATGTGAACCGCTTTGTTTGATGATAAATCCTGGTTGTATGGATCCGGGACCTGAACCGGGCAGTACTCCACGCAGGTTGTACAGCCCGTGCACCTGTCTTCTACGATGTATCTGGGTTTGGTTGTCAGGGTGACGTTGAAATCCCCCGCTTCGCCTTCCACACCATCTACTTCGGTATACGTCAGGACCTCGATGTTGGGATGCCGGCCGACCTCGACCAGTTTGGGTGCCAGAATTCACATGGAGCAGTCATTTGTCGGATAGGTCTTGTCGAGCTGGGCCATATGGCCGCCGATGGCGGGCGCTCTCTCGACCAGATACACCTTATAACCGGAGTCGGCGAGATCCAGAGCGCTCTGGATACCGCTGATCCCGCCGCCGACAACCATGACGTCCCCGAAATTGCTGTCCACGAAGCCGCTGCAAAGCTGTTCGATTTCTTCTCTTTCCACTTGGGTGTGTCCTCGTTAACTATGTTTAATCGTGAGATCGATGTAAACTGGAAAATGGGCGATAGAGCCTTTCTAGTTTTCGGTCATCTTGCCAAAACCGAGCCTGACTCGAAATCCCCCTCCCTTTAATCCCTCCCCCCAGGGGAGGGAACGAAAAATGGCCTCCCCCTTGAGGGGGGAGGTACAGTGGGGGTGAGAGATGCCAAGTTTGACATCTGTTGTGTTTTCCACCGCTCGGAGTGGATTAAATTTCCATGAAATCTTCAGGGAATCACTTCCTGGAGTATTTCCGCAATATCCTTAATCTCAAGCGTGTCTTCACCCTCCAGGCTCAGCCGGCTTTCCTCATAATTGCTGATGCAATAGGGGCAGGCGGTTACCAGAGTTTCCGCCCCGGTGTCGACCGCCTGACGGACGCGCAGATTGGAAAACCGTTCTTCTTTTGGAGTTTCCATCCAGATTCTGCCCCCTCCCCCGCCGCAGCAGAGACTGTCTTTAAATGAATCCGGCATCTCGATCAAATCCAATTCCGTCACCTGTCGCAGGAGATCCCGGGGCTCGTCGTATATGCCATGGTGGCGGCCGAGATAACATGGATCGTGATAAGTGACTTTCTTTCCGTAGGAACCCGAAATTTTCAGCTTCCCGTCGCGAACCAGTTCGATTAAAAATTGAGAGATATGAATTACCTCGAAGTGAACCATAAATTCGGAGTATTCGTTTTTGAACGTATGGTAGCAATGTGGGGAAGACACCAGAATCCTCTTCACCCCGTGATCGATGAATGTCTTGATGTTCTCCTTGGCCAGGCGTTTGAACAACTCCTCGTCGCCCGTTTTCCGGATGCTTTCGCCACAGCAGTTCTCTTTGGTCCCCAGGATCCCAAAATCCACACCGGCATGATTCAGGATGCGGACCGTGGCCCGGGCAACTTTTTTTAACCGTGGATCATAACTGATGTAACAGCAGGGAAAGAACAAAACGTCCATCTCCTCGGTGAAGGCTTTTACCGACAACCCTTCCGCCCAGTTCGCCCTGTTCTTTCTTTCCTCGTTTAAAGGGTTGCCTTCACCCACGAGGCTGGCGCTGATGGAGCGCACCGGATTCACCGACGTAGGGAACACCCCGTATTCAGTGGCGATCCGTCGCAAGGACACCCCCGATTCGATAATTTTCACGCCCCTGGGGCATTGCGACGGGCAGTTCCCGCAGGTGGTGCAGCGCCACATTTCGTCACTTTCGATATCGGTCATGCCGAAGGTGGCTTCCCGGATAATCTTGCGCATGCTAAAGGGTCTAACCCTGTTCCAAGGGCAGACGGTATCGCAGAGGCCGCATTGGTAGCATAACTTGAAGGCCTCTCCCCCGTTGGCTTTGATGAGGTCTACGATCTCTTTGTAGTCAGATAGATTCTCCACGGTCTGATATTTTTCCTCTTTACTGTTTCTTCGACACGGCCATCCTGGCAACCGTATCCATGACCTTCTTCATGCCGTATTTTTTTGTCAGTGCATCCAGACCGATTTCAAGCTCTTCCCGGGGTTCTTCCTCCCCGCCCTCTTCCTCCCGTTCCTCGTAGGTCAGCGCGTCATGGGGGCACACCTGGACACACATGGGCTCGGCAAGCGGCGGATCATCTTCGCACATATCGCATTTTAGCGGGAGACCGGAATCGGGTTCCTTGAAAAGATCTCGGGCCGGGCACGAAACCCCGCAGAAGCTACACTCTCTGTACTCCTTCCCGTTAATCGTATAGGTATGTCTGCCGGTGCATTCGGCCGGAGTATAGTCACCGGCACGGATGGGGACGTACACGTCATTCAAATCGTCAACAACCACGCGAATCCGTGCCCTGGCCGGATTCGTACTGCTATATCTCGGTTTGGCGTGAAATGAGGAGCAGGCCAGCTCGCAGGCGCGGCAGCCGATGCATTTGTCCAGATCCACATGTATTTCTTTAACGATTTTCTTTTTTGCAGCATCTGTCACAATAACGCCTCCCTCTTTATTCTCCCGCGTTATCTGTCAATACTTGTCCGCCTCCGGTGGATTCGTGCTTCGAATTTGCAGACTAACTCTCTACATCTGCATGACACCGTCCAAAATAGATTGTCAATCTTCTGATGGTTCACTCTCCGGCAAGATTCCTCGCTTCATGAAGTCTTCGCTTACGTATTCCAGGCCCAGTCCGTCCAGCGTCTCTTTGGTGGGGATCCCATCATGGGTCCAGCCCTTGAATTCATAATACGCGTCAAGCAATTCGGTCTCCATCTCCGGATCTCTGATCTTCCAGTGGTCCTCGGGAGGCTTTTCATCTTTTCTTCGCAAGCCCCGTCTGATGTTCAGGGCCCGGATCATATTTCGATTCCTTCGACCGATTTCCCACAGCCTGTCCGGATCCAGATCCATCCCGGTGGCATGGGAGATGAAACCCGGCAGATTATACAGGTGATACGGCGGCCTCCCGCCAAACTGGCCTCTGAATGACGATAAAAAGGCGCAGGTGCCGATGGCGTCGTCGATGTAGTGCATGGTCTCGTTCCAGTCACAGATGTGGACCGACTCTTCGATGGACGGATGGGTACGGGGCTCCCATTCGAGAAACCATTTTTTAAACCTCTCGGGAGCCGCATCCCAATTTTTTACGAATTCTTCGCGCTCCTTCCGATCTGCAATGGCCGCCTGGGGATAGGACCCTTCAATCTGGGTGATGGTCATTTTCTCCCCGGTGGCGTACATCAGAAAATAAGGGTAATTGATCATTTTCAGCTTGAGGGGGAGCTGTTCGAATTTTTTCATGCTGTTGTGATCGAAGTCTTCAGCCCCCTTTCCGATCTCACGGGCCGCCCAATACACGCCATTTGCCAATGCATCGCCAACCCCTTCCCGACGTACGAGTTTGTCGACCAGATAGAAGAAGCGTTCCCCGGAATCGGACGGAAATCCCGGCAGGTCCTCGTCCGTTAAAATGCCGGCTTCGTATAGTTCGATGGCAAAGGCGAGAACTTGTGGCGTAGAGTAGCCGTCAAGCCCGTGCTCCTGGGTCACCCCGAGGATATCATAATTAAAATCCAGCTCTTTATAGGCTGCCATGCAATAGGTCAGCTTGCTGTAGCATTTTTGGAAATAGGTTTGCCGCCCCGGATACTTAATCGCCTGGTGGCAATCCTTTGGGCAGTTATAGCAACCTGTCCATCGAAGTCGCACATCGTCGGAGAGGGCCTTCCATCTGGCTTCACGCTCTTTATTCCAATATCCCTTATTCCGCTCACGGGCGTTGCCCCAGGCAAAATTATCAACGTGCCACCCTTCGTCGTCCTCGTGTAAAAACACATCCCCGCAATAGGGATTGTCATAAATTTCCTGATACATGGGATTGCAGATCTCAAAGAGTTCCTGAGGTTGTGCGATATTGATGTCCTTTGTTCCCCGCACGGCAATCGCCTTTAATCCTTTGTCTCCCATGATCACGCCGACACCGCGAGACGCGCTGGAGTTGGCATGTTCGATGGTGGCCATATAGACCCTGTTCTCTCCGGCCATGCCGATGGCTGCCACCTGGGCTTCCGGTGCATTCAGTTCCTCTTTAATGAGGGCTCCGGTCTCAAGAGCGCCTTTCCCCTGGAGGTGGCCGGCGTCACGAATTTCCACTTTGTCATTGTGTATCCACAAATACACCAGATCCGGGGCTTTGCCGCGGATGATGATTTTATCGTAACCGGCGTGTTTCAGCTCCGGCCCAAAAAATCCGCCGAATAAGGAATGGGAATACAGGTTTGTCTGGGGAGAAAAGGTATCGACGGTGGTACGATTCGCACCGGGTACCGGGGTGGCAAGCAAGAGACCGGCGCTGAAGATGAGCAGATTATCGGGAGAAAAGGGTTCCACGTCCGGAGGTACCCTGTCCCACAGGATTTTCCCGGCAGTCCCCTGCCCCCCCAGATAACGTTCGGTCCATGCCGGGTCACTTTCTACCCGTTCGATGCTTCCCCGGGACAGATCAATTTCTAAATTAAACCCTGTCTCAGCGTACCTCATGTGTTTCCCCTTCTAAGTGACCAGAATCCGTGGCCTATATTCCGATATGGTTATTTTTCGACGGTTTGAAAAACGGGACAATCCGGGACCGGCCGAGTCCGGCCCCCGGGCGTTTTGGGCGAACGCCCAGTGGCTCAATCCAACCGCCCTGATCCGGGTTCAAATTGTCGATGCAGAACACGCTGATTTCCTCTTGGGCTGCATCCACCGGTGTTTCAGGATGGCACCGACCAAATACCCGGCAACGGGCGGGGGAACCTTTGAAGCGACCGAATTTGTTTGTAATGTTACTGGCATTTTGCATTTTCCCGGAGATCGGGGAAACCACAAAAAGCTATAAATTAACTACAATTTAGCTACAACGCGTTTTTAGGCAGTTTGCCGGAAATTGTCAACCCAAAACTCATCGGACAGGAGGCGCGGGATCCAGGAATCGGTGCGGACGCCATCGGGGGTCACAAGGGTAGAGCGGTGGTGCAACAATGCGTGTCAACAGGGCATGGGCGGACATCCGATGATGAAACCCATGGGATGTTCGGTTGGATAATGGGTTGAGTCCGGGATGAACTTAGGGTATAGCTAACCCAAAATGTCATTCTTGGTTTCTACCCTGAATCCGAGGCTCAATTCCATCATGAAAAAATTTGCCCTTTTCTCTATTTTCCTCTTTACTGTCATGGGGATGGAAACGGTGGGGGCCGCACCGGTTGTTTACGACGAATCCATAAATGGGGATCTGCTCGACAGCACACCGTTTCATTCGTCGCTCTTCTTCACCCTGGGAGTCGGATCGAACACGTTTACCGGCTCTGCCGGGCACTCGGGAATCACCGATTTCGACTATCTCGGGGTTACCATTGACACGAATCACACCCTGACCGATATCACCTTGTCGATATCCAATATCACAGACAACGGCACCCTGAGGCTATTTGGCATCCGCTTTGACGATCCAGACACCATTCCAGGTGATGCCTCGGAAACATTCAATAGAACATCGGACCTCGAATCCTTGACGTTTACGCGGGATGATACGGAATCCCTTCTGGTTCCGTTTTCCACTGGTGTATTCGAATCGGTCGTGCCTCTCACAGAGGGGGGTTATTACTTTGGCATGACCAGCTTCAGCGGAACACCCCTCGATGCAAGCATCGACTACACGTGGACATTCGACGTCACTTCGGTTCCCCTCCCCTCCGCCGTATGGCTCCTTGGAGCCGGAATCATCGGTCTTGCCATGGCCCGCAAGAAAAAGGCGTGAACCCGGGATCGTTCTGCGAGCCTTGACCTCCGTCTCCGACCTTCCATGGCCTCAGGCCACGATAAAGTGAATTTCACCGAGATTGGAAAAAGAGACGTCCACCGTGTCGCCCGGTGAGACGAAGAAGTATTTCGTGAGGGATCCGGTCAGGATGATGTCTCCCCCCCTGATTTCGTGGCCGAAATTCGCCAGCGTGTTCACAAGCCAGGTAACCACATGCGACGGATTCCCCAGAGCCTCGGTACCATGGGCACGGGCAAGCAGCCTGCCGTTTTTCTTGAGAGCCACCCCTTCCCCCTGAAGGTCCAGTCCGGCCGCCGGAACTTGGATGGGCCCCAGTATCACACCGGCGTGCAACGCATTATCGGCGATGATTTCAGCAACGGTCGGCTTCCATCCGTTAATCCGGCAATCTACCAGCTCGACAGCACCCATGATCCCGGCCGTGGCGGTCAGGACATCAGCTGGACTTATCCCAGGGCCCCGGAGGTCACGCCCCATCACAAAAGCGATCTCACCTTCAATCGCCATCCGACAAAAATCGGATACCTTTGCCGGCACATCGGGGGAATGGAGAGAGGAAGATGTCATGCGTCCATAGACCGGTTCGTTGATCCCGAGCTGTTCCATCACGGCCTGGCTTGTGGCGCCGACTTTCCAGCCGACAATCCGCTCCCCGGCCTTGCAACGCTCTTCGATCATCATGCGTTGAACGGCGTATGCCTCGTCGACGGTAATTGCGCCACATGTCGATTCGAGAGAAGCGACCGGCGCGATCTTTTGGTGAGCACTCAACAGGCTTTCAAACCACTCTTTTTGAACCTTTGTCATTCCCACACCTATTGCCTCCCTTCGGGAATCAGTTTTAAGCGGTCATCCGCCTCCCCATGGCGACCAAGATGTTGCAGGGCTTCCGCCTTCCCTCTCAACGTATAGATCCCGGTGACATCCTCTTTTTTGCAACGCAGCCAGGACATCCAGGGCGGCTTGCCCGTCCCCCAAACCGAGATGAGAGCGGGACTGATGAAAGCATACCGCCGTGAGCCATTGTTCGGGATGGCCTGCAGAGCCATATCGTAGTATTAGTATTGGATGCTTTCCGCCCATTTACCCTTCTTTGCGCACACTTCTGCCTTGGTTACGGCCCGCCAGTATTCCATGGGTTCCGTCTCCATTCCCTCGCGTGTCGTTACCCTTTAGCCGTCCTGCGTCCGGTCTCCGGCGCGCTGGATCAAACAGCGCAATGCCATGTCGACCGTTTGCGGACACCATGAGGAACATGTTCATCGTTCTTTCTATCCCATAAATCCTTGTCCGGATGCAAACTCCGGGGCCATTCTACAGAGCACCGGAACGCCGGGGGTGCGCAAGCCTTGACGATCGCTGCGCTTTTCCATATGGTCGGCCAATCAAACTGTGTATTGATGTAAACATTTCGAGGGGAGACCGTGATGAAGAAATTATTCGTGCTGATGATTGTATTGGTTTTACTTGCACCGGCCATCGGGGTGCAGGCGAAGACGTATCGAATTTCGGTGAGCCAGTTTGTGGAGCACCCGGCTTTGGATGCGGTGCTTGACGGATTCCAAGACTATCTCGAGGAGCAATCGGTGGCCACCGATTTTCGCGTGCACAATGCTCAAGCCAACATGGCCACCGCCGGACAGATCGGCAGCCAGATCATGGGGGAAAAACCGGACTTGATACTGGCCATCGCCACCCCCAGCGCCCAGACCTGTGCCCAGGCCCTGAAGAAGGCGCCCCACATGCACAAGACACCGATGCTGTTTACCGCCATTACCGACCCTGTTGGAGCAGGGCTGGTCCCCAATCTGACAAAACCGGGCGGGAACATTACCGGTGTGTCCGACGCCCTTCCGCTGGAGCAGCACATGGCCATGGTGCGCCAACTTGTACCGGGCCTTAAAAAACTGGGCGTGATGTACAATTCGGGCGAGGCCAACTCGCGGACATCGGTCATGCTCATCAAGCAGGCCGGAGCAAAAATGGGGTTTGAAGTGGTTGAAGCCACCGTATCCAAAACCAGTGAAGTCTACCAAGCCGCCAAAAGCCTGGTCGGACGGGCCGATGCGGTTTTTGTTCCCACCGACAACACCGTGGTGGAATCCTTGGAGGCGGCCATCAAAGTGTGCAACCAGACTAATTTGCCGCTCTTCTGCGCCGATGTGGATTCGGTCAAACGGGGTGCCGTGGCAGCGATGGGCTTCGACTATTACAAGCACGGTCGGCAGACCGGTGCCATGGCCGTGCGAATTTTCAACGGGGCGGATCCTGCGGTTACCCCGGTGGAGACCCAAAAGGAGCTTCAGCTGCACATCAACCTAAAGGCTGCAAAGAATATGAAGGTGATGATTCCCGAAGATGTGCTGAAATCGGCTGACAAAGTGTATCGTTAGGCTGTCACAATAAAACGCTCCCCGCAATCCGGGGAGGGGGCTTTGTTTCGATTAAATGCGCCGCTGGGTAAAAGGCAAATACGTCTAATCGTATCCCCCTCTCCTATCCCCTCCCACCCGGGGAGAGGAATTCTAAGGGTTCCCTGGGGAGAGCGAATGGGATAAACCAAGAAAAAACACTATGACCTGGTTTTCCTTTCTCGGCGCCCTGGAACAGGGGTTTGTATACGGCATCATGGCACTCGGGGTCTATCTGACTTTCCGAGTGCTCGATTTTCCGGACCTGACCGTGGACGGCAGCCTGCCCCTGGGAGCCTCGGTGTCGGCGGTGGCCATCACCGCCGGTATCGACCCGTTTGTTTCCCTGCTGATGGCTGCGGGTGCCGGCTTTATGGCCGGTGCGGTCACCGCTGTTTTGAACACCAAGCTGAAAATCCTGCACCTGCTGGCGTCCATCCTCACCATGATTGCCCTTTACTCGATCAATATCCGGATCATGGACGGGCCGAATGTCTCGTTACTGGGAAAAGCGACCGTCCTGGACCCGCTCCTCGGACTCGGGATGAGCGGCTACGTGGCCGCCCCTCTGGCGTTCGCCGGGGTGGCGGTGACGGTGACCGGCCTGCTCATCTGGTTTCTTCACACCGAGCTGGGCCAGGCCCTTCTAGCCACCGGCGACAACCCTCAGATGATCGTCAGCCAGGGGGTGAACACCCACAACCTCATTATCTTCGGGGTGGGCCTGTCCAACGCCATGGTGGCCTTCAGCGGCGCACTGATCGCCCAGAACCAGGGCGCGGCGGACGCCAACATGGGAGTGGGCACCATTATAGCCGGACTGGCGTCGGTGATCGTGGGCGAAACGGTCCTCGGCACGAAAGGTATTTTCCGGGCGTGTTTTGCGGCCATCATCGGTTCTGTCATCTATCGGCTGGCCATCGCCATGGCGCTATCGATGAAGTGGGGGGCGTTTTCCTTCACACCGAGCGACCTGAACCTCATCACGGCCCTTCTGGTGGTCCTGGCGCTGACGGCCCCCAAGCTGAAAGAAAGGTTTGGCCTGGGATGATCGCCATCGAACACCTGGTAAAATACTTCAACCGCCGGGGTGTCAACGAGGTGATTGCCCTGTCGGGCATCGATCTGACCATTGAACGGGGTGAATTCATAACGGTCATCGGATCCAACGGCGCGGGAAAATCGACCCTGCTCAATTGCCTGGCCGGGACCTTTCGCCACGACGAAGGTCGCATTGTAATCAACGGAAAAGACATCTCCCCGTGGCCGGAATACCGGCGCGCCCGCTTTATCGGCCGCGTTTTCCAAAACCCGCTTACAGGGACGTGCGCATCGCTCACCATCGAACAGAACATGGCATTGGCATTCAGGCGGGGTGCCCGTCGGGGGCTGTCTTTCGGTGTGAAAGCCGCCTATCGCAGGGAGTTTATGGAACGCCTGGCAATGTTAGGTCTTGGCCTTGAACACCGTTTAAAGAACGCCGTGGGACTGCTCTCCGGCGGTCAGCGCCAGGCCCTGACCATGCTCATGGCGTCCCTGGTGCAACCGGAGCTTCTTCTGCTCGATGAGCACACGGCCGCCCTCGACCCCAAAACCGCCCGGAAGATCCTCGATCTGACCCGGTGTATCGTGAGCGAAGAACATCTGACAACGCTCATGGTCACCCACAACATGAAACAGGCCCTGGCCTTCGGCAGCCGGTTGCTCATGCTACACAACGGCAGGGTCATCCTGGATGTAAAGGAAGACGAAAAACGCTCCCTGACCAAAGACGATCTGTTGTCCCGCTTTTACGATATGCAGGGTGAAGAGGTCGAATCGGACCGGATGCTGCTCACATGAGCCTGGCCGGAAAGGGACAGGACAGCCTGAAGTAAACCTCCCCTTGTTAAGCAGGGCTTTGTTGAATCGGATTTATGGGTTTTTAGCGACCGTGATACCGATAACAAAAAAACCTGGTTGTGGTGCCGCGTAGCCATCCACAGTCCATAAAGAACTGCCGATCAACAGGCCCGGATTTCCGCTGCTTTCATAGTCCATAAGCTCAACGACATTTCCATTTTCCAGAATATAAGCGGGATCGATTTCGATAGTGGTGTTTACGCCGCTATTTGCCCCGGCGACGACCGCCACCGGCGCAGGGTTGTACAACGCTATCTTGACAGGCCCCAATTTCTTGATGTCGCCTGCAATTTTGCGTTCCAGCTGGACATTTGCAAGTTCGATACTCCTGAAATTCCAGCCGGGATCGGGCAACTCGAATATCAGCCATTCCGTATATTTGTTCCCGCCGGTACCGATCGAGGACTGAGCTTTACCGTCTGCAACGCCCAGGCCCTTCTTATTCGTCACGGTAACATCCATTGGCTCGGCATTGCCGATGTCGGCATCCTTACCCCAGGAGGTAACCCTGATTCTTTGACCGCTATCTCCAATATCAAACTCCGCTGAATGCCCTAGTTTTTTCCACGCGCCCGTTTTATTGGTAAAATCAATTATGATTTCATAGGTTTCCTGGGGCGCCGGGACAGACCCGCTAATGAGGACCTGACATGTGTCAGAATCCTGCAGTCCGGCGGAATCCATAACAGTCAGCATAAATGAGATGGTGTGATCTTCCTCGACTACCGGAGCCGTGAACCCCGGGGCAGCTGCCGTGGTGTCTGATAAGACTACGGGCGGACCTGTGAGCTGTTTCCACCGATATTGGGCAATACCGTCATCCCGGTCCATAGAACCGGAGCCGTCCAGCACAACCATGCCGCCGGTGACGATCAGATCCTCCCCGGCATCGGCCTGCGGGGGGTCATTTTCCCAGGACACATTTACGGTGCAGACATCCCGGGATATCAACCCGCCCGTATCGGATACCTCCAACCGGAATTTAAGCGAGACGCTCTCCGAAAGGACATCGGGGGCGAGAAACGTCGGATTTTCAATGTTTGGATTCGACAGGGTCACCGGAACCCCTTCTATCTGACTCCAGAAATAGGATGAAACGCCATCGTCCGGATCATGGGACTCGGAACCGTCGAGGGCAACCAAACTCCCCTCGGCAACCGTCTGGGTTTCCCCCGCATCCGCCAGAGGAGGCATGTTCACCAACGACACATTGACGATGCACTCATCCGTGCCGGTCTTACCGGAATAGTCGGTCACGGTGACCCGAAAGACCAGAGATTCGCCGTCCTCTCCCACATCCGGGGCCGTAAACGCAGCTTCCGGTGCGTTGGGACCGTTTGAGGATATCTCCACAGGTACGCCACCCACCTGCTCCCAGCGAAATCGCTCGATACCATCATCGAAATCGATCGAATTGGAAGCGTTCAATTGCACGTGCGTCCTTTCATTAACCGTCTGGTCGGGTCCGGCATCGGCGATGGGGGCCCGGGGCTCCATAACGAATTGTGCATGGATTTGATGATCCCCCGTTACATCCGTAAACGTATAGGTCGCCGCGTCCCCGATCGGGACGCCATCCACACGAACAGCATCCACCGTGTACCCCTGATCCGGCGAGATTGTAAAAACCTGGCTACTGCCGTAGGGAACTTCCACGAAACCTGACGGCGATATTGTCCCGTTCCCTTCCGAACCGGCGGATATTGTGAACGTGTCGACGGCAAATACGGCATGAATCGTGTGGGATCCTGAAATGCGTTCAAACGTGTAGCTGCCTGCCGCCCCCACCGAAGCGCCATCGACCCGTACGTCGGCTACGTGATGACCGGTGTCGGCAGTGATGGTATACGTTTGGTTGCTGCCGAACTCCGGTTCCAGGGTGCCCGGCGGAGTGATAGTTCCTGATCCTTCCGAGCTTGCCGCAACGGTGAAGGTGTCCACGGCAAACATCGCGTGGATCGTCCGCGGTTCTGTAATATTCCTGACGGTGTAGCTACCCACAGCTCCCACGGAAACACCATCCACCATTACATCGGCGATGTGATGACCGGCATCGGCGGTGATCGTGTAGGTCTGGTTACTGCCGTAGTTCACCTCCTGCAGTCCGAATGGCGTAATGGTGCCGCCGGCTTCAGCACTTGACGTTACCGAAAAGGTATCGATGCCGAAAACCGCGTGTATCGTATGAGAAACAGCGATGCTTTCAAACGTGTATGTGCCCACCGCCCCCACGGAGATGCCGTCGACCAGCACATCGGCAATGTGATGGCCGGTATCGGCCGCGATCGTATAGGTCTGGGTGCTGCCGAACTCCAGTTGCAGGGAACCCGATGGGGAGATACTTCCGGACCCTTCCGAGCCGGCAGCCACGGCAAACATGTTGACAGCGAATACCGCATGGATGGTGTGTGGTCCGGTGATGTTCTCAAGGACGTAGCTGCCCGCGGCTCCATCCACAAGTACATCAGCGATGTGATGGCCGGCATCGGCGGTCATGATATACGTTTGGTCGCTTCCACGGGTCAGAGCCACAGTGCCTGACGGAGAGATACTTCCGGTTCCTTCGAAGCTTGACGTCACCGAAAAGGTATCGATGCCGAACACTGCATGGATTGAATGAGGATTTGTTATGTTCTCGAAGGTGTAGGTGCCCACCACCCCCACTGAGACGCCGTCAACCAGTATGTCGACAATGTGATGCCCGGGGTTTGGGCTCATGGTGTAGGTTTTATTACTTCCCCGGGTAGCCTCTACCTCGCCTGATGGCGAGATGGTTCCATTGGGCGCTGATGTCGATATGATAGTCATCGTCGGGATGGATGCGAATCTGGCATGGATGGCGTGATCGGCATCGATATTTGTAAAGGAGTAGGAACTTACAGGACCGACGGACACCCCGTCCACCGTGACATCTTCGACGTAGAATCCGGGATCGGGAGAAATCTGAAACTCCATAGCGGTGCCTGGGGAGACTACAGAAACACCTGAAGGAGCAATACTACCATTGAGGCTGCAGGTGGCATTTATGGAATAGAACGATCCTGTGGCCGGTGAATCGTATTTTTCTTCATTCGAATATCCGCTTTCATTGCCCGCCCGGTCGTATGCGGTCACCGTAAAATAGTATGTCTGTCCCGGTTCAAACCCGGACAGAGTAAATTCCGGCTCCAAGGGATTCAACAAGTTTTCAACCGGCAGCTGTACACCCGAATTACCCTGGGTCAATCCGCTGCCATCATATGGCGCTCCTGAAACGCCTGTTTTGTAGTAAAGAATGTACCCGGCGAGATCCGATTCTGAATTGGCATCCCAGCGAAGTGTGGCAGCGGATGCCCATGATGTGAAGCAGAAAAATATGGCGAGGCCGAGTAAAACAACCGAAATGGCGCGCGGAGGGATAAAGCAATATTGTATACTGCTTAATGTCTTCTGCATGGGGAGACCTCCAATCGGTACTGTACCGTTCAAAGTACAGCGACCGTTGAAGGTGCTGCCTCTGCCCGGCAGCCCTGCTGCCGTATCCTGACGAATCAGGACTTAGGCCAGTGGCTTTGCGTCTCAACCTTTCGGATGATTTGCCTTTATCAAGCGTGCAGTTAGACCCCGTCTTTTTGTGGATTCTAGACTTTCGTTACACCTGTTAACTTTCCTTCCCGTCCACCGCCGGATTTCATTAAAAGGAGTGTCGATCAACGGTGGAAGAAAATTTTTCCATCGCTATCTGCATGGCATTCGAAATACTCCATGTCGGAACTTCAGATTACAGATTCCAGGAGGTGAAGATAGTATATATCATGGCAAAAAACCAACCTCAAGCAGGGCAAGCTTGCCATCATTCCCGTCTATAGGGCACCAGGAGGAGCAAAACAGATTGATTTTTTGGGGAATATTTTAAATTCTGAAGTTTTACCAAAAGATGGATGGAAATACCGTGCGGAGATTAATTCCAGGCGAACAGACTATTTTAGTTATGTATACGAATGAATAAACTCATTGATAGAGTAGAAAATATAATCTTTTTACCGATTGAACCGGAAGATAACATGACATTTTTGTTGCGGCCGGCAATCGGAAAGTATTTCGAGGGTTTATATAAAATTTCACCCCGGCGGGGTGTGAGCAACCGGGAGCACCACCCTCATCGCTCTGGAAATTTGGGATGCGACCCGCTCCGGCGTCTCAGTAACATACGGGTGGGGGGATCGGCCGTGTCATAAAACGCAGCGCCCGCGAATTTACCGCGGGCGCTGCGTTTTATGGTGATGCCGGCGCTGGGACGCCTGTGAGTGAATAGGATTACGGCTTGGTGAACTCGACCCAGTCCGCACCGCTGTCGGTGCTGCCGAGTCGGTTCTGCTGGTCCATGAGCATCTTTTCAACATCTGTTTCCAGCTGTTTCAATTTTTCTTTTCTTCCAACCAAAAGCCGCTGCCCGGTTTTAGATGCGCCGTCCCCATACCCTCCGGACATTTGATGATGCCCTTTCCCGATGTCTTTCACATCGCTCAGCTTGACGTCGTAACGGTCGTCGTGGGTGATACAGATAAGGCTGTCGCCCAAACGCTGTATTTTCTTTGCTCGCAGCACCTCTCCACTGTGGAGATATACCGTTGCAGCACCCCAGCGTCTTTGAATCTGTTCGGGCAGATCCAGGAACTGGTGACTGCTTTTTGGGCCTTCCAGAACCGCGAGGACGCGCTTTGAGTCGAGAACGGTATTCGATTCCCGTCCGATGCAATCGATGCCGCTGACATTGTTTTCCTGCTGAAGAATCAATTTGCAAAACATGTCGCCGCCATCGTCCATGTATACGGTTGAATCGCTGTGCTTCTGGGTAAACCTGGTAATGATGTATGACACCTGATTCTGGTTGACCCCCATTACCGCACCGAACTTCTCGTACTTTACGAGATCACCTGCGTTCCAGGACACCCGCGCCTTGATCACCCGGCCATCTTTTAGATGGATCTCATCGGAATTTGCCGGGGTTGCCATCAGTGCGAGGCAGCTGCACACCATAATTGCTAATGCGATTTTCATGACTGGGCCTTCCTTTGCATGAATTCTGATCACTTTATAAAGTTTAAAGACCTGGTCGGTTCAGCCCGGACCGCTCTTCACATGCTCGGGGCTCTACCAGTCGATCACCAGTGCCATCTCCAGATTTTCAGACAGACTATACAGTCGGCTGCGAAACCGTTTAATATTTTGAGCATAGGATTCCGGATCGCCCGTAGGATTTTTCGTAGTCTTTCGAATCTCCTCAGTCAATGCCCGTAATTTGACCATATTGGTTGTTATCTTACTGCCGATATCCGAGCGCGACTGAATCACTGAAAGACTATCGTCCATTGCATTCAGGGTTGCCTGATCCGTCAATTTCGCCAGGCCGGAGTCGATTTTCCGTCTGACAATGTCAAGCCCGTCCGACGGTGGCAGATTGTTCCGTTCTGCGAGCTGCATACCCTGTGCATATAATTTCATGGCGTGAAGATTCGCCGATGCATGATTAAAGAGCCGTTTGTAGACCAGATTGGCCAGGAAGAAACCGTCGACCTTGTCCTTCTCCTCATCGCTGAACCGTGCCACCCTGTAGCGAACAGCCCCTACCTCATCCATCGGGACGCCAAAGGTGATGCCTTCCTGGGCGGATGCCTTGAGTGTGATGATCGCCACCACTTCGCCACGAAAATTCATGGCCGGGCCGCCGGAGTTTCCGGGGTTGACGGCTGCACTGATCTGTAAAAATCGTTTTCCGTCGATCAAGAGTTCGTTGTTCAAACTACCCCGGGTCACGGAATTGGGCAAAACGGTATTGGACACGCCGGGGCTGCCGATGATGATAAGATCCTCTCCTTTTTTCAATCCGCCGGCGACAGACAATGGCAGCGGTTTCTGATCGCTTTCCACCTCCAGAATCGCCAGGTCACGGTATTCGTCAAAAAAAACCACCCGTTTCACATATCGAACCTGCTCGGATACGGCAGGAAAGTATATTTCAATCTCATCCGGCAAAACTTCCGAAACCACATGGTAGTTCGTCACCAGTAGGTTGGGTGAAACGAGAAAAGCCGATCCGTTTCCCTGGGAGTGCTTGATGAGAGCGATGGAACGTTCTGTTTTGGCAACGATTTCATCCGTTGTCATGCTGCGCAGGAAAGTGTTGTAGCCGACCAGCGCGGCAGCGATCAGAATCAGTACGGAAGCTGCGGCGCAGGCCAGGCGCAGCTTTTTATTTTTCTTCTTCTTGGGAGGCCTTCTTAAAACGATCGTCTCGCTGGGATCGAGGGCTTTGGGGGTATCGCCCCGGTATTTGGCCATGATAATCCCGCAGTATGCACACTCCTGTGCCTGGGGCTGTTCCTTTTGGCATTTGGGACAGGTAATCATGGCTAATCCGACGCCCTCTATCGCGAGGGGGCTATCAGAAACGGGTTCATGCGACACCTGCCCTTCGAGAACCAATTCATCCGGTTGCATTGCCTCCGGCCCGGCCTCATGTGATTTCGGGGCGTCGGAAACGGCTTTGGAAGCATCCGTTTCCACTACACCGGTATCCTCAGAATCTTTCCACTCGAGAGAGGCCTGAAAAATATGGCCGCAATCGCACGTACGCGTGATCGTCGGCGAAACAGACGAGAGAAGTTGCCCGGTGACGTTATCGGTCTTCTCCTTGTGACATTCCGGGCATCGAAACAGCGCGTTATGTGTTGAATCGTAAAATACCTTTTCGGTCATTGGATTTCCCCTGCTGTGTTTCAAACATGATTCGGAATTGTGTTCCGGAATTGCCTCTGCCGTTGCCCACTGAACCGAAGCAAGAAACATGCCGCTGTCATAAGCGCCATGAAAACTACGATATTCTTTATTGATATCTAATTGTTAGGGTCAGATCGATTGGCGGTGGGAAAGGCATGGCCAGGCTTTTTCCGTTGGAAGTGGAACTATAATTCGGATTTTGGATTTTGCTCAAGGACGACGAATAATTACCTGAGCGATGCCGATTCTATAAGATACTTTAGGGAAAAGACACCGGCCCATTAACAGAAAACATCCCATGTTGATGTAAGTGGGTTGATCAACTCACATTTCCAGTGCGACAGTTTCGTAAAACACCCAATCTATACGACGATAATCGTGCGCTTGTGATCCCGCCGGTCCGACTGTTTCCGTCGATCCTGGTTGCTGCGCCGCTCGTTCCCGCTCCGTCGCTCCATGTCGCCGGGTGGGGATTCATCGGTCTTTCGGCGATCAAACCCCGTTCGCCTGTCTTTCCCACTCCGGCGATCTTGATCAATAATCTCCACCAGCTCTCTCCTTTCCAAAAGGCCTGCACAAAAGTCCCCGATGATGGGGTCGCCGGTCTCCGAGTCTGGGGTCCTATCAGATGACTTATCCATCGGCTGTATGCCCATGTTCCGGCCCTCTCATAGAAATTCGGACCTATAAACAAAACCAAGGATGCGGAAATTGGCCATTCTGTCACCCCCGCGTTACCCTGTTCAATCCCTGCTTCGCAGATGCCGCCAGCGGCGGCATTCAATAGGGCAAGCCTCCCCCATCAAGGGGGAGGACATATCTCTCCCTCCCCTGGTGGCTCGTGGTGAGCAGCGCCGAACCAGAGGGATTCAACGGGAGGGGGTATAATAGGCTTATTCCTTACTTTTGTTTCCGGTTCCGTACAAATAGGATCATTTCATCCTACTATACATTATATGGTAGGTCAAGCGATATGGCACACTACAGATAGTGATCCAGATACATTTTTCCCCTCCGGATGCGACAGGAAGACGTCGACAGGAGATCCCCGATGCCACGCCGGTTATTGAACACGTTCAGAAATGCACAAAGGGCAATGTCAGCACCTATAACCGGTTTCGGTCATGATCAAACCGCCTGCGTGTCGCTTGTGCCTTCTGCGATAATGATTATTTTATTACTTTGAACCCTTCGACCCGTTATCCAACGGATTGGAGAAGCACCTGATTGACAGACGATGTTGCCCACCTGGGCTTTTGTGCCGTGGGCTATCGAAAATAATCCAGTAACAAAAGGGTAAACCATGTCCACTACATCCGATACGTTCAGAGATTCCGCCGCGGAATTCGGGTGCCGCTGGGATCCGGAGGATCCCGGCCTGTGCTTCGAAGCCGATGCGTGCGGATGTTTTCTGGATCCGTGCACCTTCCTCGGGAATGAGCCAAAGGATTGCGTCCAGGATCCCTGTGAAGAATGCTGCGCGATCTTTGAGCATTGCTGACCGGGCATTCCCATGAACATGTTTATATTTTTCTCAATTTATTTTCTGTTGGCTGTGGCTTTCGGCACCTATCTCGCATGGAGCCTCCTCTCCGCCACCCGGGTTCAACGGTGGGGGAAAGCGCTGGGCGCGGGGGCTGTTGTCTGCATCCTGCTTCTGATGCCGGCAACGATCCTGCTGCGAAAGGCGGGTCACGAATCGGCCCTGGTCGGATCCGTCGTGTGGGTCGGATATCTCGGTATGGGATTTCTGAGCTTTCTGTTCTGTCTTGCCATCCTCCGGGACACCGTCCGGTTAGTTATCGGAATCCAAGTGTATCTAAAAGAACGTATCCGAAATCCGAAGCCCTCTGAACCCGTTATGGCCTCGCCTGCCGACCCCTCGCGCCGGCGTTTTCTCGGCTATGGGGTCTCCACCGGCATCACCACGGTCGCAGCGATCCTCACCGGCGTCGGCGTTGCCGAAGCCATGAGTGTCCCGGATGTCAGGGAGGTCAACGTGCCCATCGAAAATCTTCCTGAGGATCTTGGGGGGTTTCGGATTGTCCAGATCACCGATATTCATGTGAGCCCTACCATCCACCGCCCGTTTGTCGAGAGGGTGGTCGACACCGTCAATCGGCTTCAACCGGATATCGTCGCCCACACCGGCGATCTCGTGGACGGGTCCGTCAAACGCCTGGCCTATCACGTCGAGCCCCTCAGCAGACTCCGCTCGACCTACGGGAGTTTCTTTGTCACGGGGAATCATGAGTATTACTCCGGAGCCGACCAATGGATTCGAAAAGTCAAGGATCTGGGACACCGGGTGCTGCTCAACGAGCACCGCATCATTCGCCACGGCAACGGGCGTTTGCTTGTGGCGGGTGTCACCGACTACCGGGCCGGAAATTTCAATCCCCACCAAGCATCGAGCCCGGCACGTGCGCTAAGGGGCGCCGAGCCCGCCCATGTCAAGCTTCTCCTGGCCCACCAGCCAAAAAGTATTTACGAGGCCGCGGCAGCCGGATTTGACCTTCAAATTTCCGGTCATACCCATGGCGGTCAGTTCTGGCCCTGGCCGATTCTCGTGAGACTGACGCAGCCATTTATTGCCGGCCTCCATCGCTTTGAAAATACCCAGGTATACGTCAGTCGGGGGACCGGCTATTGGGGACCGCCGATCCGATTTGGCGCTCCGTCCGAGATCACACTCATCAAACTCGTCCAAATCTGATTTTCGCAGCCTGTCGACAAATCATCCTTTAGTCTTGACCCTCTGACGGTTGTCCTGTATTTTTATACGGTTATCATCCGGTTTATCCCTCTACTGATACCGGTTCTCGTACGACCCGGACGCGGAGGCGACAGTGACGGACGATTCCATAGACCCAGGCAACGACGGCGCACCCGAAGACGACATGAGGCCGCAATGCGGCGCCATGACAAAAAATGGCGCCCGCTGTAAAAACCGGCCACTTGCCAATGGCTACTGCTGGATGCATGGGGGGGGCGGCCACAAACCGGATACCGGGACAAACGGTCCCGTAACGGCCGACATGCAATCGGAAAGCCGTGTCCCGGATGCAACCGTTAGCCCGACTCCGCCCGATTCGGATACGGACACGCCCCCGGAGGCGGAAGACACCGAATCGGATTTTGAACCGGCATTCTTCATCGATACCGAAAATGCCGACCCGGAATCTCCTGCAGAACAGATCCCTCCTGATCACATGACGGAGGGTTTCGATGACGAAACACCTATCCTGATCGACCCCGATTTGGAATTTGAACCGGATCCGGAGACCACCGCCCAGGCATCCACACCGCCGGCCGAATCCCCTTCCAGCGATATGCCGTCAATTCCCGAAAGCGAAGAGGATGTCCACAGCCAGGATTCAGAAGAAGGGGTGGTTGAACTGGATCTTTCCGGGCTCGAACTGGAAATCGAAACGCCGTCGGCTGATGGGCCCACCAGAGCAGAAACGGCCCTGGAAGCCGAGGCTGACGATCCGATTGAAGCAACCGAGCCGGCGGATTCCGGCACCCTCCGGGATGGGAACATTCAGATGCCCGAAGCGTTTCGCATCGAGCTTGAGTCCGAAGGGGAAGCGGCACTGCCGGAGCCGGAAGACCGAGCCGAAGCTTCCGAAGAACACCCGGATCTGCTCAACGCGGACGAAACACTTGAGCTCGAGATGGATTTCTCAGACGACGTGTCCGTGCCTTCCCAGGAACCGAGCGAAGAACACACGCAGGTCGATACCCCCGAGCAGGAGATTGAAGGGAGAGATCCCGACAGCGATATGGAAGCAGCTCCTGGGGCACTGGAAATAGAGTCCCCCCGGGAGACTGACGAACCGGATGAATCGCCGCCGGATCTGGATCTTGAATCCACCGAGTTGGATGTCGGTTACACTCCGGAGGGAAAGCCCCTGGACGAGGAAGGTGAACAGGTCGTAGCACCTCCCCATTTCGATCTTTTCGAGGAGCTTCCCGGTGAAGACTGGATCGAGATTGAAGTCAACATCGAGGAGGGCGAGTACTCCACCGGCAATCTCGATGAATTTTCACCCGATCTCATACTGGATAAGGATTCCCCGGGATCGCCCCAATCCGGGCCTTCTGATGTGTCGGTTGGCGACACCGACCTCACCCCCCCCAAAGCATTGGTATCCGATACCCTGTTTGAAGAGGAAGATACCGATCAGGAGGATTTCCCGACAGAGGCGGATGCGAGAGCCGAGAGAGCAGCCAAGCCCCACGTGGGTCAGGTTGAACCGACATATTACGTTTCGGCAGCCGAGGCCGAGAAAAATCTGCTGAAGCGTCGGGTCAGCCTTCCCTTGCTATTGATTGCCGGGCTGCTGATCCTGACCGCCGGCCTGACGTTCGGACTGACAACCCTGTTTCAGGCCCCCGGTCCCGCCGATGCCGGTGATGCGGCCATCCGACTGGTCGACATCGACAGTCGATTCGTCGCGAACCAAAAGGCCGGAACTCTACTGGTCATCACCGGCCGGGCCATCAACGACTACGACCATCCTCGGAGCTTCATCCGTGTTACCGGGAAGGTGTATACCAGTGATCGCTTTGTTCAATCGATATCGGTATTCTGTGGGAACTTCCTGACCGAAAAAGAGCTGCAGACCCTGCCGATTTCCGACATGGTCGAGTTGCTGCTCCGCCGGACCGGCCGGTATAAACGCAACATGAACATTTCGAGCGGCAGCGCCACACCGCTGATGATCGTCTTTCCCATCCCCTCCGATGCACTGGAACGGCTCGATTCCTATACGGTGGAAGTTGTTGAATCCAAACCCTCCTGAACCGGAAACCGCGTGAGATCTTCAGGTTAATTCAGTCTGGCCAGCTCCTTATCAATGGCTGCCTGGAATGCCTGAAGTGTCCGCCGGTTGAGTTTCCTGCCGTTTACGAAAATAGTCGGCGTTCCGCTGACTCCAGCCATCCGGGCATCCCGGATGTCTTTTTCGATGCGCGTTTCGGTTTCAGTACTCCTCATGTCCAGTAGAAATTCTTTCTCGTCGAACCCGAAAGACTGCGCGATTTCCCTGATCTTATCGGGGCTCAGTTTGCGATGGTTCTCAAATAGCGTGTCGTGAAACTTCCAGAATTTATCCCTCTGGTCGGCGGCGATGGCGGCAGCGGATGCCGCGCGTGCGTTTCGATGGCTGGGTATGGGATAATGTTTGAAAACGACCTTGACCATGTCGGGGTATTTCTCAAGCACCTGCTCGAGCAGCGGCACCAGGCCGGCGCAGTACGGTCATTCGAAGTCACTGAAAACGGCAACGGTGACCGGCGCATCGGCCGGGCCCTTAAACGGTGAGCCGGTAACATCGATATCGTGGACGAACTCGAAAAGAACCATTTGGACGGTCCCGTCTTTCGAGTTGCCCAGAAACAGAATATGGTCCTGCGGTCCGGGCTCGATACGGTTTACCCCGTTGCCGACCTGGACCTCGTCTTTCAAATCCCCTTCCAGCGTAAATACCCGTATCGTCCCTTTGTTGGTCAGAACGTATACCCATTTCCCGGCCTTTGAGACCGCAATGTCGACAGGAGGCGCGGCGAGTTGATACCGGGTATAGGTCCTCAATTCAATCTCCGCAGAGGCGGCGCCCATCCCCAGCCCACACCATCCAATAGCGATCGCACAAATGATCCGGTTGATTTTCATACGCTGCATCCTTTTTCGATAGCGGGTTGATATTACGATGACTGGCACCAACATAATTCATGGTACCACTATGTCAAAACAGCCACCGCCTTGACATCATCGCGCATGTTCGTGCTCGGACGGCCCTAAATGCCCACCCCTCCGGAGAAAACACCGGGATAGGTGTAAGGACTTTGCCGGTGATTGACCATGAGACAGCGATGGGTGTTCAGCAGAACACATCTGTGGTTCTTCTGTGTCGCACAAGCCGGCAACGTTCTGGAAAAATGAAATTGAATTTGGTTTTGGAAGGGGTTAGGATATCCCGATTGGCCTCCGAAAGGATGACGAATGCTTAAAAAGATCATCTCATGCGCTGAGAGCGGCGTCGGCCAGGCGGCTTTGGACGCCGCCATCAAACTCGAAATACCCCATGGCGGGTGGGCGCTCCCGACCGGCAAGGGTGAAACCCGTCAATTGCCGAAAAAATACCGCGTCCAGCAAATAGAGGGCAGCGATCGGGTTGACGCCGCACGGCAAAACCTGATTGATTCGGACGGGACCCTGCTGATGTCCCATGGCGGGCTGAGCCGCTTCAGCGATCGGGTTCGGGCTATCGCCATGGACTTCAATCAGCCCTGTCTGCACGTGGACCTCAACAGCACCACCGCATTTTCCGCCGCCCAAACCATCAATCAATGGGTCCGTCAACAAAAAATTGAAATTCTTCATGTGGCCGGCGCCCGAACGGACCAGGATCCCAACATTTATCAGTCTACCCTGGATATCCTCGAAGCCTTTTTCTATCTCCACCTGATGGATACGGGAATGCCCTCCACCGACTCTCCGGATGCAGGCACCCCGGGTATCGGATCCCTGCCGCGGTCCGTGGAACAGGCAGTTGCTCTACTTATACCCCGAATGACACTGAAAGATAAAACAACCCTTGCGAACATGACCGAGGGTGAGCTGGTTTCACTGGATTCCTCCCTGGGAGAATACATCCGGAATACATTCGAACTGTGGACGGGGAACCCTTCATTGCTTGAGTCCTGCCGACGGATTTCCGACGGGCTGCGCATCGAAAGCGAGCACCAGGAGATGGTCATCATACGAAAGCTTTGGGAAGAGTTGCGCGAAACCCATGTGCTCCGCATCGTAAAATAACCCGAGGACGGCTGCAATACATCACGGACAATGCATATAGAATTGGATGGCACTTCCGTTTCTTGAGCCTGTTTCGCTTATCGCCCTCTCAGCGATAAGCGAAATCAACGTGTACGTTGCGTTCTTTGCGACTTTGCGGTGAATTTGTAAGTATTTAAGCAAAAAGATAACCACGAATCCCGAAGAGAGCCATATTGACACTTTCGGCGGTTTCAGCCATACTCACGAGCCAAAAAACAGTGAAAATCCATTGATTTCGTCAAAGAGGAGGTGTTCACGTGAAAGACGGTAAATGCTCGAAATGTGGGAGTATGGAAGTCTACTGCGGATCAGACGTTTACCCTAAAACAGGCCCCTTCACCAGCAACTCCATTCCCGTCAGCCTGACCTCTATCGCTGCCCTGGACAATTATGTCTGTTCCGATTGCGGCTTTGTGGAGCGGTACATCGCCGAACCCGGCAAGCTGAAGGAAATACTCATCAAGTGGCGTAAAGTGAAGTAGCCCCTCAAACCCGGAGTTATTAGGATCGGTTCAACCTATGTTTCGTGAGAACAGCAAATTTCGCCGGATCGGCGGTATCAGTCGAGTACTCATCAAGCACGGAATGGGCGACACGGCCGGACGCCTGTTCCGGCGAAACAGAGACCAGACCGAGGAAGATGCCGACGGTACCGGATTATCCGGGAAAATCGCCTTCCCGGATCCCCGGCGCATCCGCCTGGCCCTCGAAGATCTCGGCCCGAGCTTTATCAAGCTGGGCCAGCTCTTTAGCACCCGTGCCGACATCTTCCCCCCGGAATACATCGAAGAGTTCAGAAAACTTCAAGACAGTGTCACCCCCGAACCCTATGAGACCATCCGGTCGATTGTCGAGAAAGATCTCGGCAAAACCCTCGAAGAGATTTTTGACAGCTTCGACACCGAGCCCATTGCCGCGGCTTCTGTGGCCCAGGTGCACAGCGCCGTAATGAAAACCGGTGAAGACGTCGCCGTCAAGGTTGTCCGGCCGGGGATCGATCGGATGATTCGACAGGACATCCGTCTGATGTACCAATTGGCCAAGAGGATCGAAAAGACGTTCGAGCTCGGACGGGTTATCGGTACTGTAAACCTGGTCAAGGAATTTGAGCGCACGGTCTTCCAGGAACTGGAGATGCCCATAGAGGCGGGAAACATCCAGAAGTTCTCCGAGTTCTTCAGGCTGATCAACGAAATTCATATCCCAAAGGTGTACTGGGAACTCACCACCAAGTCCGTTCTGGTGATGGAATATATCCCGGGGATCAAGGTGGACCAGGTCGAGGAGATAGCGGCAAACGGAATCGATCCAAAGGAAGTCGCCATGATCGGGCTGCGGTCCCTCTCACGTCAGCTCATGGAGTTCGGGATATTTCACGCCGATCCCCATCCGGGCAATACGATCGTTATGCTTGACGGTCGGGTGAGTCTGGTCGATTTCGGCATCATGGGATATCTGGACGATGAAACCATGCACCAAGTCGCCAACCTGTTTCTGGGATACGCCGAACATGACTATGACATGATCATGGAGGCTATTTTGGACGCCGGCCTGATCCATGAAGACATGGATCTGAAAAACTTTCGTATCGATCTGAAGGATATCAGCGAGCCGTTTTACGGACGCTCCCTGCTGACGATCTCGGTCAAGGATGTTTATGACCAGGTGATTCGCATTGTCCTGAAACATCAGATCCGTCTTCCCCGAAATCTGCTCCTCCTGTTAAAAACCATGGTGCAGACCGAAGCCCTGGGAAAAATTCTCGGCAGCGACGCCAGTATTTTTCAGGTCATGCGACCCTATGCCAAGGAGTTGCTTGAGAGACGGTACGATCCGGAAAGAATGCTTCAAATGATCGGTCGGGACGCCCTGAAAGCCAGCGAATATCTCCGCTCGGCACCCCGGCTGCTGCACAAGCTTCTCAGCCAGCTGGCCACCGGAAGGCATCGCATCGAGCTGAGCCTGGCCGGTTTCAAACAGCTCGACAAACAGCTTGAAACCGGTGTGAACCGGATGGTCGTCGGTGTGATCATTGCCGCGTCCATCATTGCGGGATCCCTGGTGCTCAACTCCAAGCAGACCGTTATGGAGTTCACCGTCAACTTTTTCGGGGAGCAAACGATCACCCTGACAGCCTTGTTGGGCGTCCTCGGCTACACCATCGCTACGGTGCTGGGATTCATGCTGATCGTGCAGATCATCCGATCCCGAAAACTGTAATTGGTAGCGATTTTTCATCAACAGACGTCAAACCATCGAGAGATGCCTCAGTTATTTTAGGTATTTTAGGCACTTTGAATTTTAGGCATTTTGCCCAATCCTCCGAGACTATTTCCTGCCGGTATCGTGTATGAATCCAGAACCGGTTTCACAACGTTCGTCAGACATTTCCTGGAGCCGCCCGCAGGATTGGCGAACCCTTCTCACGGCGGTACAACGCCCTGTCTGCCATGAGCCCCGCCTGAAATCGGCCCGGAACTTGGCTGCCGATATCCGTCGCGAGCTGTCCGGGATCTTTCCTGTCCTCGACGGGCTCTGCCATGGGTCCTGCCCCTGGTGTCCGGACCCATGCTGCCTGAATGCGCGGCTTTGGTTTGATATCAAAGACATCCTGTTTCTTCTCCTGACGGACCAGGAGATGCCTGACCAGCAACCCTGCTCCCATCGGAACCAACCCTGCCGCTACCTGGGAGGCAGAGGATGCCGGCTTCCCCGACTTCGCCGCCCGTTTACCTGCACCTGGTATATGTGCCCGACCCAAAAAGCGATTCTGCGGCAAGAAGGGGATTTACCGGCAGAGAAGCTTCTGTCCGGCATCGAACGGATCAAAGCCATGAGAAAACAGCTGGTATCGGAAACCGGGACAGAGAAATTTTTTTACCGACTGCCTTGACAATCCGAATGGGAATATTAACTAATAAAACATGGAACGGTAATGCCATCACCTTCCATTCTTTCCTCGTTCTCCAAGGGGCGGTTCTATTTAACCGCCCCTTTCTTTTGTGCGTCCCCAATTGACTCGAAACTGAATCAATCCCCCCCATGCATCAAGGGTTGGCAATATTTATAGCAATTGCAAAAAATATGTTCCGTTTTAGTGAAACGTGTTTCTGTCAACAAACCATCGTGTCGAAAGAATGCGCACCCGCAGATGCTCGGCGTCGGGATCGCTATCGGTATCGGAATCGAGACAGGACGGTTATCTTTGAAGTCGATACCGATTCCGATTCCGATAGCGACCCCGAAAAAGCCTACCTGATGCGTTCCGTTAAACGGCATCCCGATGTCGATAAGTTTTGACAGGAATGAGTGTCAGGCCTTCTGTGCGGCCTCCCTCTCCTCCCAGGCCTCTACCTTTTCGTCTGCCTCCACTTCTTCCCAGCCGGTAATCATGGCCTTGACGTGGGCTGAGATTTTGTGGCCGGTGGTCGTCATGTAGATATGGACGATCAGAAACGATAAAATCGCAAACGCGCACGCGGTGTGAATCAGGGCGACAAATTCCAATGCCAGACCGCCGATTCCCCAGCTGGCCCAGGAGTTATATCCCCAGTACAAAAACCCTGTGGCCATTTGGACAGGAAGCAGAAACGCCGCCAGGCTCAGGTAGGTCAAACGCTGCAGGGGGTTGTGCTTAGCATCAAGGCGTTTGGGTACCGGATGGGCTTCACCCCGGAAAATACCGTAAGCGTAATAGCGGATCACCGCCAGCATCTTCTTGGTGGTCGGAATATACTGCTTCCATTCACCGGTGGTAAACATCCAGAACACAAAAAAGGCGAATGCGATAAGCCATGTCAGGCCGGTGTAATTGTGGATGTCCACCGCTGTGTGAAAATCAAAGAGGCCGTAGCCGGAATTGACCTGGAATCCGGTGACCAGCAGGATAATGATCAGCGCCGCCTGAAACCAGTGCCAGAATCGTTCGTATCGGGAATACAAGTATATCAATTTCATTCGAAAGCCGGACATGCTTAGGCCTCCTTTCTGCCGTTGCGGGTGCTGCTTAGGATTCTGCCCAGGCCGTGGAAGGTGACGCCCACCAGGCTGCCGAGGACAGCGATCCAGCCGATGGTGTTGATCCATTTGTTGTAGTTCCGTCCCGGCATATAGAACCCTTTCAGGTTTTCCAGCCGGCCTCCGGTTCTGGTGTGGCATTCACCGCAGGCGACCACTTGATCTTTGGGCGCGACCATGTGAGTGGTCGGAAAAACGTAAGTGGTATCCACAAAGCCCAGCTCTCCGGAATACGGCAGTCCCAGTGCCTTCTGCCCCGTGGGGACCGTCGTGTCCCAGTCCATGGTCTTGAAAAATCCCTTTGGCCCCGAAAGGATGGGCGCAACCAGGGTTTTGTGGATTTTGTCGTAGGGCTGGCGTCCTCGATGAACCTTGAACGGGGAAATACGGGAGTTTTCATCTTCACGGCTTCCCACGGGTCGGCTCACAGTAACGATTTCGCCGGGATTGATCCGGTCTTTCATGCTAATGCTTTCGATGGATCCGTTGTACCAGGCATACTCCGGCAAGACATTCTTTTCCCATTTCATCTGTCCTTTCATGGACAGGTAATCGAACTGGCCAAACTCATCTTTGGTCTTGTAGGGCTTGCCGTTTTTTCGCTTGCCGGCTTTGGACCAGTCCCAGCTCATTTTGGTGGGGTTGACCCGTGCGAACTGTGGAATATGGCAGCTCTGACAGGCGACCTTGTCGGTGTGATCATTTGCCTTCGCCGAGGTCTTGTGGGGCTTGTCGGTGTGGCACGATTCGCACATGATCTTTGAGGTCAGGTCATCCTCTACCAGGCTTTTCCGATGCGCCGCCGCCGGCGCCGTGTACAGCCGTCCAGCGATATTATGATTCACCGTGGTATGGCATCGGGTGCAATTAAAATCCTGTCCGTCGATCCCCATGTGCACATCAAGGGTCTTGTCAGGATTCGTCAAGGACGTATCCAGGTCACCGTGTTTGACGCCGTCACCACCGCCGCCTTTAAAATGGCAATCTCCGCAGTTGCTTCTGCCGGGTAAACCGACCGCTTGAGCCGCAGCTTGAATATCCGCCTGGATCTCGGTTGCGATTTCCCGCTCTTCCACATCACTGGATCCGGAAAAGGCATTGTAATCCTCAAACGCTTCGCCCCAGTTGATTTTTCTCTGGCCATGACAGGCAAGGCAGTTAATGGATTCTTTTTTCATGCCCCAGCCGGGATGACAGGACAGACAACCCTTGTCGGCAGTCCGGTTTGTTGAAATGCAAAAGTTGTTAAGGGAGTATTCGGCCTTTCCATGATCCGCGCCGGCCACCCAGGTCCAGTGTACCGTTTGTTTAAACTGGTCAGCCGCCTGATTGTGGCAGGACAAACAGGCATCCGTGATCTCCTTGCCGGAATTGAATGATTTGTTTAGGGCAGCATGCTGGGAATGCGCGGTAGTATTCCAGAGCGCCTGGTTTTTCACGACCTGGTGGGCCATGGCCCGGCCGGGAGCCTCTTCTTCCGTGTCGCTCGCCACGGCCGGCCAACAAATTGCCAGACAGACAGCAACAACCAGCGTGGCGCCAAACCCGTGTTTGAGCTTGGGTGTCCTCATCGAATCATCTCCTTGGAGAACGTTTAACGGTGATTACAGGATCGCCGGCCACATCCCCGATTCGGGCGTTCGGAAATGTGGCCGATTGAGCGTTTTCCAGTGGCCCGACCCGTTACCCCTGGGATTTGGTGATTTGAAAGCTGCCGTCTTCACCGAAACTCATTTCCGCTTCGATGTAATAGACATTCTTCAGTTCGGGGCGAATGTCCTGGACCATGTAAAAGGCCTCACCGCTTCGAGCCCCCGTGCCGCAGATAAAAACGATCGATTTTTCTTTGGGGAGGGTTTTGATCTTGTTCTCGAGAACGTCAACCGGGATATTTATGGCTGTTTTGAGGCTACCGGTGGCGAACTCATCCGCATCCCGTACATCGACCAGGTACAAGCTATCCGGTTTTTCCGCCATGATCTTCTTGAAAGTCTCGATGTCAAGGCTGCCTTCCTCTTCCCCGGCTTTCAGCGGACCCGGTGCGGCCGCCACGGCTCCAAATTTTTTCTTCCAGGCCGGATACCCTGCGGACAACACCTTGACCTTTTTATAACCCAGGTCCATCGCTTTTTTAGCGGACTTGTGACTCAACTTGCACTTGTACCCGCCACAGTAGAAGACAACCAACCGGTCCTTTTCCTGGGGAAGCTCACCGACCATTTTATCGAACTGGCTGGCCGGGATGCTCATGGCGCCGGTGATATGCCCCTTGTCATATTTTTTCCGCTTGGGCCTTGAGTCAACCAGTACCATGTCCGCCTGGTTTTCGATCTGTTTTTGGACCCAGTCTTCGGATACCGACGCATAATTGCCCGGCACCTTCATCCACCGGGGAAAACCCTCGGCAAACACCTTGACATTGGTATATCCCAGTTTCTCGGCCTTCCAGGCGGATTTATGGCTCAGTTTGCATTTAAGGCCGCCGCAATAAAATATCAGCAATGCGTCTTTGTTCTCGGGAAGCAGGTCAACCATCTTGTCGAACTGGCTATTGGGCATGCTGACCGCCATCGGGATATGGCCTTTGTCGTATTTGGGCCGTTTCGGGCGGGCATCGATAATCATGACGTTTTCCGCCATGGGGACCTTGGCATACTGCATTACGAAATCGACATCGACAATGTCATGATACTTCCAGTCAGCCGATTCCCCGGCCTTTTTGTCACCAGCCGTCACTGCCGTGCCGAAGCAGAGTGCCGCGATCAGTACTGCACCGAGCGCGTAAAAAGCTTTTTTCCGATACATATCAATCCTCCTTGAATGTTCCTTCTGTGCCATTTGCGAATCCGGGTGTTGGGGGCATCGATTATTTGCATTTCAGCGGCGTCGGAGAATCTGACGCGTGGGCGTGAAGGTATGCATAAATATCCGCCAGTTGATTCTCGCCCAGGTTGCTCCACTCTTCCTGGCAACCGAATTCGTCAAACGTTTTGCCCTCGAAGATGGTGGTCCACTCGGCCTGGGTGTGGCCATCCGGATTGATGGGCGGTTTGGCGAGATCGACTTCACCCCGCTCATGACACGCCTTGTAGACTTTCCGGTAGGTGTATTTTCCTTTGCGCTTGTTCCCCTCGGCGGCAAATGACACGCTGATGAAACTGAATGAAACTAGAATGGCCAGCGCCATTACCAAGAACTTTCGAAACATGGTGATTCTCTCCTTTCCCTTATTTTATTTATTTTAGTTTATTATATTATTTGAAAACCGTCTTATGCATTTGTCTGAAACTTCCCGAACTCGACGGGTCGGGTTTCCATTTTGCAACGGATGTGCCAAACTTAAAAAAACCATTCAATAATATATACTATTGATATCATTATATTTTATATCTTTACTGAAAAATCCGGATAAACGTTGTGTAACAATTTGTTAACCAAGTGTTAACCTTTGAGGTTAATACTTTTCGTAAGACAGCCGATGTCTCAATGGTTTGTTGCTCAAAACTCAGAACGTCACATAGCGTTGGCAATCCGAAATGAATCGACCCAGTTCCGTTGCCGGCACAATTTGAATGCCGACCAGCTGTTCTTTGGCGGCAGGATGACCATATCTGGCTAAACTTTCGGCACATGCCGTCGCATGGGCGAAATCGCGGATTTCACCCATCTCCGTTTCATACAGCAACAGAACCCCCGGACCTGAAAAATGAAGCCGGACCATTTTCCCCTTGATCCGGGCGGCACGGGCCAGGGAAATCACATAGTCCGGGTGATCGTCGGTATTCACCAGTATGCCCAGGGTTTCGCAATTTTTCTTCTCGTCAATTCGCGTCATGGGCGTCACCACCAGCAGATCACCAGCTCATGGTTGAAGATGTCGTCCACCAGACGGGACCAGTCCACAGGCAAATCCGCGATATCATCCCGGTAAAGGCTGAATACCGATGCGACGCCGTCTCCGGTGATTTCATCGATAAAATGGGAGACCACCTGATCGGGGGGTGATTTGAGAATATGCAGAATTCGGCTGCTCATTTAGATGGGCATAACGGCGTCGAATACCCGCAGCATCGGCGCCATCTCCTCGATGGTGGTATACCGGAATCCGTATCGACGTGCGCTCGCCACATCGTCGGCAAAACAGGCCGCTTCGCAGTCGGAGAAACGGTCAATGGTGACTTGTGACACCGCCTTGGTGTCGGTCTGAGCGCCGCAGATAAAGAACACCTGAATATACTGGAAATACCTCTCAAAACTTTGGAGAATATCCGGAAGTTCCTCGATTTGTGCGGATCCCTTTACGAGAATAGCGATTTTCCGACCCTCGACCATATTGCTCCACCCGATCCGAGCGATACACCAGCGGGCATCGACCCATGTGGTTGATCGTCCTTTTCCAGTGCCGGACAAGATGCCCAATTTAAACCGATCCGGCTGTAGGACGAGGTACAGCAATGATCATGCCAGTAGCCAAGACTGTTCCAACGTATTGTTTTCACGATTTTTTTAATATAATCGCAGCTCACTTGAATCCACAGTTTATGCGTATTAGGTTAGCAGTGTTAACTTGTCAGGTTAATAGTGTTATTCAAATGGACGTGTTATGGTATCGGACGCCCATGGTGGTGCGTCTCGACCATGGCATTGTCGGGAAAGGATGACGCACACCTATAGCCTCAATCGGACAAGTGGACATCAACAATATGCTTGACTTATCCAAACACTGGAAAACCGTGGTTGAAACCCTGCAGGATGGCATCCTTGTGGTAGACACCAAAGGCGTGGTCATGGCCGTGACTCCAGCCGCTGAACGGCTGACGGGTTATTCGTCAGAAGAACTGGTGGGCCGTTCATGCCGAGTGCTCGATTGCACCGGTTGTGAGATTATCGGCAAAGGCACCGGGGCTGATTGGTGCGGTCTCTACAGGGAAGGAACTGTTCGAGCCAAAAAGTGCATGATCACCAATAAGGATCATCGCACCATCAACATTATTAAAAATGCATCGGTGCTGCGGGATGAAAACGGCCGGATGATCGGGGCGGTTGAAACCTTGACCGATATGTCCGAAGTGGTTCGCAAGCAGCAGGAAATCACGGCACTGCGAAAATCCCTTCACATGGAAGATGGATTTCACGGGATTCTCGGTAAATCGGCCATCATGCAAAACCTCTACGAACTCATCGACAATGTGGCGATGACAGAAGCCCCGGTAATGATCCACGGTGAAAGCGGCACAGGAAAAGAGCTGGTGGCTCGGGCGATTCATGATGTCAGTCCGCGTCGCGACAAACCGTTCATCAAAGTCAATTGCGCAGCTCTGAACGAGAACCTTTTGGAGAGCGAACTGTTCGGCCACACCCGTGGCGCCTATACCGGCGCCAACCGGAACCGGGTCGGCCGGTTTGAGGCGGCCCACGGTGGAACGATTTTTCTGGACGAGTTGGGCGATGTCCCCATGGCCACCCAGGTCAAGCTGCTTCGGGTGCTCGAGGAAAAAGAGATCGAGAGGGTGGGCGACCATCAGCCGATCCGCATCGATGTGCGGATCTTGACGGCCACCAATAAGGATCTCGAAAAACTGATCACCCAGGGAGCGTTCCGGGAAGACCTTTTTTTCCGGGTCAATGTGTTTCCGCTCCATTGCCCGTCCCTCAAAGACAGGAAAGAGGACATCCCGATCATTGTTCAGTATTTCATCCGTAAGAACAATGAGAAATCCGGAAAGAAGATTTTGGGAATGACCCCCGAAGCCATGGAGAGCCTCACGGCCTACTCGTGGCCGGGAAACGTGAGAGAGCTCCGGAATGCGATCGAATATGCCTTTGTCCTGTGCCATAGCGGTGGCATCCACGCGCATCATTTACCCCCGCGCATTGCCGACAGCCGGGAATGCGCGCCGATTCCCGAGGCCATTCCGCCGGGTTACCGGCATGAGAGGGAAAAAATGCTCGACGTTCTGAAAGCGTGCGGCGGAAACCGGTCCGAGGCGGCGCGCCGCCTGGGTGTCAGCCGTGTAACGATCTGGAAACGTATGAAAAAGTATAAGATAGAACCGGTGGAATTTTCTTAAGACGCGCGTCTCTCTTTGCGCTTGAAATTATCCCCAAAGTATGCCAGCATTTTACAAAATCGACCCCGTTGCAGACCCACTGACATTTACAACGTCCCATTGACAGGGGATTTTCTTCTTCATCGACACATTCTTCAGCGAAAGTACAGATTCTCATCTGACCTCTTTGAGGATCTATCTGAACAGCTGGTGATCGTCCGTCATCTGCGATATAGGCATCAACATTGGTCTTGTGTTCCCCGGACGGCATGCCCTACGGACATCCAGTCCCCGAAACGGGAGAAAGGAGGACACCATGGCCGGTAAAAAACTGCTGCTCCCGTACAATTTCACCCCGCAGGATCAGAAGGCCCTTGACTTTGTCGTCGACACATTTGCGGTCAACGCTGAACTGGAAGTCACCCTGTTCAACACTTACGCCCCGTTACCTGACATCGAAACCAGCGGCCAGTCCATTACCGGAAAACTAAAAGAGAATCTCGGCTATCTGCTGCAGAAGGTTAAGGACCAGGAGAAGTCTCTGATGGCTGTGGTGGAGCAACTGCGGGAAAAAGGTATCGGCGAGGACCAAGTTCGCTATGTTTTCAAGGCCCGGAAAAAAGATGTGGCCGGAGAAATCGTCGACCAGGTGATGAGGGAACATTATCAGCTCCTGGTGCTGAGCCGCAAACCCGGGAAAATTACCCGCTTTTTCACTGCCAGCGTCTACAACAAGGTGGTGGCGGCACTGAAAAACGTTACGGTGTGCATCGTCTCGTGACCGAGCACGCTGCCGTTGACAGGATACACCCTTCGGCAAGCGTAAATAAGGAGGATGCCATGGCAGACAAAGAGACCCTCGATATCGATGTATTTATGGCGGTCACCCGAGCCATCGCCCAGTCGGACCAACTGGACCTCATGGCCGACCACCTCACCCGACTTCTCGTAGGGGCCCTGGGCATCAAAGGCTGCACGGTTTTTGCGCTGGATATCGACACCGATGAACTGGAAATTCTGGCTACGTTTGGGCTCAGCGCCGAGTACGTCAACAAGGGACCGGTGCTGTCGGCAAAGAGCCTCCGGCATTCCAGAGGCGGCCAGCCGGTGATCATACCGGACATCGAAACCTCCGATCAGCTTCAGTACCCGGAAAATGCACGAGCCGAAGGTATCCGCGCCATCGTTTCGATTCCCATCAAGATTTACGATCGCGTCATCGGAGATGTGCGTCTTTACCACGGGGCGCCCTGGGACGTATCGGGTGACGATGTGGATTCCCTGATGCTGTTGGGAGAGATGGTGGGCCTGGCGATGCAGTATACGCGGGTCCTGAACGCGCTCCAGGCCGTCAGGGACACCATCGATGACGTTCACAGTGTGTGGTTAAACAGGTAGTCCGGGCATCCCATGCCGTTCCGGGATACCGCGAGGAAACGATTCACCCCGCAGTAAAACCATCTATTAAGAGTAGAGGAGAAGATCATCAAAATAATCAACGTCGCCGCATAGGGGCAAGCTGATTGTACCTACACGACAACAACTTTGCCCGGATCCTGCTTGAAACGCCATTCAGACATCGGCCGGAACACTGGGAACAGTGAGGAAAATGGACCCCTCCCCGAAACGCGACAATGGCTCCCCAGACACATCCGTGGGCGCTCCCCCAAGCGCTCGACGCAACACCACCTTTTTCCTGTCGTTTATTATCTGTTTTATCCTATGGCTGATCTTCTCGGGCCGATTCGATGCATTTCACATCACACTGGGCCTTATCTCCAGTGCCATTGTTTCCTTTCTCTCGGGCGATCTGCTTTTCACAGCCAGCCGGCCGAAGGGGATACTCCGAATGTGGGTGCGGCTGGCCTGGTATATCCCCTGGCTGTTGTACCAGGTCTTTTTGGCCAATCTGCAAGTCATGTATCTCACCTTTCACCCCCGGCTCATCGATAAGATCGATCCGCAGATTATCGAGTTCGAGAGCCGTCTGAAAGGTGATTACTCCCGAACCACCTTCGCCAATTCCATCACCCTGACGCCCGGCACCATCACCGTCAATGTGACGGTGCTCGGCCGATTTTCCGTACACTGTATCAATACAAAAGCCGGTGAACCCCTTCCCGGTGAAATGGAAAAGCGTATTGCAGAGGTTTTCCGCGAATGATGGACACTTTCTTTCTCTATAGCGGAATTTTTCTGGGCATCATCATGTTCCTGTCCCTGTATCGAGCCGTGTTCGGTCCGACGGTGCTGGACCGGCTCATCGGCGTCAACGCCATCGGCAGCAAGACGACCGTCATGTTGATTCTGGTGGGGCTGCTGTACAACCGGGTCGACATGTTTGTCGACATTGCCCTGGCCTATGCACTGCTCAATTTCATCGCCGTGCTGGCCGCATCCCGGTATTTTCAGAAGAAAAAGGGGCTGTACGAGGAGGCCCCGTAACGGAAGGAACACAAAAGATGATCAATTGGCTCAGCGCGATTCTGGTGATCGGTGGGCTGATATTCTTTTTCGGCGGGTCCATCGGCATTATCCGTTTTCCGGATTTTTATTCACGTCTGCACCCGGCGGGAAAACTGGATACGGCCGGTCAGCTGTTCACCATGTCCGGCATCGCCCTGTATATCGCACAGGATGCTTCCCTGCACACGTTTCTGACGGCAGCCAAGATCGTTCTGATTGTCATTTTCATCTATATCACGAGTCCGACGGCCACCCATGCCATCATCGATGCGGGGGTGCGTGCGGGTTTGAAACCATGGACAAAAGAAGGCCAATCATGATCTGGCAGATCGAATTACTAGTACTGGCCATCGTCCTGATCTGTGCGGTCGCCGCGATCACAGTCAAGGACCTGCTGGGTGCCGCCATACTTTTCGGTGCCTACAGCTTCATGTTGTGTCTTCTGTGGGCGATTATGGGGGCGGTGGACGTGGCATTTACCGAGGCGTCGGTGGGCGCCGGCGTGAGTACGGTGCTGTTTGTCGCCGCCGTGTTCCGAACATCACGGAGGACAAAGGATTGAAAGTGCTCGGCACCTTGGTGGTCCTGTTGTTCGGGGGACTGTTGATCTACGGCACCCTCGATTTTCCATCCTGGGGTGATCCGGCCGCCCCGGCCAGCACCCATGTGTCCCCCCGGTATATCGAACGCACCCTGGAGGAAACCTCCGTGCCGAACATCGTCACGGCGGTCCTGGCCGATTACCGGGGCTACGATACCATGTTTGAAACCATTGTCATCTTTACCGCCGGTATCGCATGTCTCTTTCTGCTGCGTGTGATCAAACGGGAAGAAGCCGAGGCACGGATGTATCGTCACATTCCCACCGGGATCACGCTCCGCGTGAAGCAACGTGCCCGGCTACCGGAATCCATGGAGGAGTTTGAGCGCATCGACCTGATGTGGGTCCCTTATGACCTGATCGTGAAAACAGGGTGCCGGCTAATTATTCCCTTCAGCCAGCTCTTTGCGCTCTATGTCATTGCCCACGGGCACCATAGCCCGGGAGGCGGATTCCAGGGGGGTGTCATCCTCGGGGCCTCCATCGCGTTGTACGCCATCTCCACCAACCTCCGGTCGGGCCTTGCCTGGTTCGGTGAAAAAGCCGCCGTGCTCCTTTGCGGGCTGGGGGTATTTATCTATGCCAGCACCGGGGCCCTCTGCATGCTGTTGGGTGCCGGCTACCTCGATTACGGTGCACTGTCGACACTATTCGGAGTGGATCCGGTGACGGCCCGATCCCACGGCATACTGATAGTGGAAATCGGGGTCGGCATCTCCGTGATGGCCGTCATGGTGCTCCTCTATTACAACATCGTGTCTGCCGGCCGGCAGGATGAGGGACTGTAGGGATGAGCGATCTGGTACCGATTCTGATATCCAAGGTCAACTACTGGGTCTACATTGCGCTGATGATGATCGGTCTGTGGGCCGTGATCGCTAAAAACAACCTGGTTAAAAAGATCATCGGCATGAACATTCTCCAGACCGCCGTCATCCTTTTCTTTATCTCCATCGGCGCAAAGTACAATGCTACCATTCCGATCATCATGCACGGACACGACGCGGGTCACCACGCCGTCAACGCAATCGATTACATCAATCCCCTGCCCCACGTGCTCATGCTCACGGCTATCGTTGTGGCGGTGGCCACCCTGGGTGTCGCCCTGGCGCTGGTCATCAAGGTCCACCAAAAATATCAAACCCTCGAGGAAGACGAGATATTGGCGAAAATGGACGAGCAGTGACCCGTCACAGGATCCTGCAACGGCCGGGCCAAGCAATTTCGGAGAAAAAGAAAATGGTCCAACGGGATGATTTAAAACAGATTGTCATGCTCACCTATCTGTCGGATGAGATGCTCGATCAACTGACAACCATCGTCGATATCCTGAAGTTCGATCGAGAAGAGGTGCTCTTCAGGCAGCATCAATGGGCGGATCGCTTCTATATGATGCGATCCGGTCTCATACTCCTGGAACAGAAAATTTCGGAGGATGTGACCGCTATCGTCGGATCCATCAAACCCGGCTATTCGTTCGGATGGTCGGCCATGGTCGAGGACGGGACCTACACCGTGGATGCCGTCTGTGTGGAACCCTCCGAGGTGATGTCGTTCAAACGGGAGAAGATAGACCGGATGATACAACAATACCCCCAGATGGGTCTGATTCTGTACCAGCGGTTGCTGGTCATCATCAAAAAACGGCTCGACTATCGTACAGAGCAGTTCCGGCAGGCGATCATGAACCATCCGGAGATGCAGCAATTATTCGCGGAGTAACTCTGCAATAGAGGATCATGAGTCAAAATCTGCCAGCCATAGTCGTTATCCTCCCCCTGGTGACGGCCTTTTTTGTCTTTTTCTCCGCATGGTGGGTGAAACGTGCCGGGTACGTTCTGGTCATCGTTGCATTGGCCGGATGCGGCGCACTGTCGGTATGGATTCTGACCGCCGTGATCACGGACGGCCCGATCCATTATTGGCTGGGGGGATGGGAGCCGCCCTGGGGGATCGAATATCGGATCGATCACCTCAACGCCATGATGCTGGTATTGATCTCACTGCTCAGTCTGATCACAGCGGCCCATTCCAAAGAGAGCGTCGAAAGAGAGCTGCCGGACAAGACGGCGCTTTTCTGGAGTCTATACCTTTTATTCGTCACCGGTCTTTTAGGAATTTGCATCACGGCGGATCTGTTTAATCTCTTTGTGCTCTTGGAAGTTTCTGCCCTTTCCGGGTATGCCCTCATCGCCATGGGAGAAGATCGGTCCCTGTATGCCAGCGTTCGCTATATACTTCTCGGCACTATCGGTGCCAGCTTCTACCTGTTGGGGGTCGGCTGTCTGTATATCGCCACCGGTTCCTTGAATATGGCAGATTTGGGCCAATTACTACCCGACCTGTACCAGTCCAAAACGATTCTGATCGGGTTTTCGTTCATTATGACCGGTTTGGGAATCAAGATCGCGCTGTTTCCGCTGCACGGATGGCTGCCGGATGCCTATGCCTATGCACCGTCGGCGGTCAGTGCCGTGATCGCTCCCTTGATGACCAAGGTAATGGCCTACGCCTTAATCCGGGTGATGTTCACCGTTTTTCAACCTGACTTCTCGATATCCGTGACTCATGTCACTGACGTCATGGTTTGGTTCGGGACGGTAGCCATACTCTTTGGTGCCGTGATGGCGCTGTCTCAGAGCGACTTCAAACGCATGCTGTCGTATGTGATCATCGCCGAAATCGGCTTTATCGTCGGAGGAATCGGCGTGGCAAACACCATCGCATTCAAGGGAGCGGTCTTCCACATCCTCAACGATGCCATAATGGTGGCCTGCCTGTTTCTGGTGGCCGCACAGATCATGTACCGGACCGGAGGCCACCGTATCGACGATTTCAAGGGCATGTTCAGCACCATGCCGACAACGGCGGTCATATTTTCCGTGGGGGCGTTGGCGGTGATCGGAGTCCCGCCGACGTGCGGGTTTTTCAGCAAATGGTATTTGCTCCTGGGCGGTATCCAGGCCCATCAATGGGGGTTTGTAGCGGCGTTGCTCCTGTGCACCCTGATCAATGTCGCGTTGTTTTTCAGAGTTTTCGACAAGGCCCTGTATGTCCATGGCCAGGACACGGGTGGTGCTCACGCCGGCATCCCGGGCAACCCGCATCCGAGCGGGGTCCCGCTCAGCATGTTGATCCCGGCAGGTGTGCTGGCCGCTGCCATCATTCTGGTGGGTATTTTCAATCAGGTCATTGTAGACGAAGTCATTCGATATACCGTTCCCTCGGGGTTCTGAACCGGAATTCCGGTCTTATCAGTGGGGGATGCCTTGATGCATAACGCATAAGAGCACCAACTATGATGGAATTACTTTCAATTGAATACAGGCCCTTACTGGCCATTTTCTGGCCGGGCGCAGTGGCGTGTCTCATTCTACTGTTCGGGAGTCGTCCGAACGTCAGGGAAAGCTGGATACTGATCGGTAGTACACTACTTTTCCTGACTGTCCTGTCGATGACGCCGGTTGTTCTGCAGCAGGGATCCATAACATTCAAATGGTTCAATCTTCTTCCGGGAATTGACTTCGCACTTCAGGTGGACGCCTTTGGCCTGATCTTCGCCACCACCTCATCTTTTCTGTGGATACTGGTCTCCCTTTATTCCATCGGCTACATGCGATCGCTGGACGAGCACGCCCAGACACGGTTTTTCTTCTGTTTCGCTCTTGCCCTGCTGGGTGCCATCGGAATTGCGCTTTCGGCCAATCTGGTTACGATGTTCGTATTCTATGAAATATTGACCCTGTCCACGTATCCCCTGGTCGCCCACGATGAGACGCCGGAGGCCATCCATGGCGGCCATAAATACCTGGCCTATCTGCTCACCGGAGGGGTCTTCTTTCTGTTTGGCATATTGACGGTCTATTATGCCGTTGGAACGACCGATTTTACGCCCAACGGAATATTAAAACCGGCCCTCGATGGGACCTCCAGGCTCACGCTGCAGATTGCGTTCTTTTGCTTTATGATGGGATTCGTCAAGGCCGCCTGGATGCCGGTTCACGCGTGGCTCCCCACCGCAATGGTCGCCCCGACACCGGTCAGTGCATTGCTGCATGCCGTCGCCGTTGTAAAGGCCGGTGTGTTCGGCATCATCCGGATCGTGTACTACCTGTATGGGACCGAACTGATGCATGAACTGAGTCTCGGCATCACGCTGGCCTGCGTCGCCTCTTTTACCATTATCGTCGCCAACCTCTATGCCATCGGGCAGGATAACCTCAAACGGCTGCTCGCCTATTCCACCATCAATCAGCTCTCTTTTATTATTCTTGGTGCGGCCATTTTGAGTCCCATGGCCGCCATCGGGGCCATGATCCATATCGCCTACCATGGGTTTATGAAAATTACGCTCTTTCTGTGTGCCGGCGCCATCATGGTCGTCACCGGGAAGAAGCAGATCAGCCAGATGGCCGGGGTCGGCAGGGTTATGCCCATCACCCTGATGGCCTTCACCGTGGCCGCATTCGGCATGTGCAGCATTCCGCCGCTGGCCGGATTTATCAGCAAATGGTATTTTTGCCTGGGCACCATACAGGCGGATCAGATGGCATTCCTGTTTGTTGCCATCACGGCTTCCGTACTTGATCTCGTCTATTTTTTCCCCGTGGTCAGGACGGCATTTTTTGAAAAACCCAAGGACGCCGGGGTTAAGGAGACCGGACGACCGTTATATCTTTTCATGGTCGTGCCCCTTGGCATCACCGGTATTTTCTCTGTTTTGTTTTGCCTGTTCCCGAACATGTTTCACATTTTCGACCTGGCGCAGACGGCCGTAAACAATCTCTTCGGAGGGGTGTGAGAATGAAAATAACCAAAGAGTTGCTCATGAAGCTCTATTATATTTTTGGTGTCGGCGGGAGTCTCGTTATCGGGTTCCTGCTGCTCTACTTCGACAAGCTTCACTACCACTTCGCGTTCCAGTATATACCGGGCTTTTTTGCCATCTGTGGTTTTGTATTCTGTTCCATTCTGATTTTAGGGGCCAAACTGCTGGGAATATGGCTTGTCAGGCCTGTGGATTATTATGAAAAACGCCGGAGGCAGTAGTTCAGATGGGTGATTGGATACATCCCGGGGTGTTGATCATGCTGGGTGCGTTTCTGGTGCCGTTTCTTGGCAACAGAAAGGTCAAGCAGGTCTACCTGATTCTTCTCCCGTCAGCAGGACTTGTCATCCTGCTCCTCACCTCGATGGGATTCTTCGGGGCCATTCCCGCCTTCCCCGGGGCCCTGCATAAATGGCGCATTCCGTTCCTGCACTATACGCTCGAGTTGGGGCGGATCGACAAGATGAGCATGATCTTTGCTTATGTATACGTGGTGATCGGCATTGCCATGCTCATTTTCGCCCTCCGGGAGAAGAACGACTGGGAGCACGTCAGTGCGCTCATCCATATTGGAAGTTCGGTGTCGGCAATTTTTGCCCGTGACCTGTTTACCTATATTTTCTTTGTGGAGATCGCGACCTGGTCCGCGGTCTTCCTCATCTGGTTCCGGGGGACCAAGACGTCAAAGGCGTCTGGATTCAGATACTTTTTATGGCACGTTGTGGCCGGTGGATTTCTTCTGGCCGGCAGTATCATGCACGTGCAAACGACCGGTTCCATCTATCTGGATTTAATGCCCTGGGGATGGGGCTGGCCGTATCTGGCCTACTACTTCATGATGATCGGATTTCTGATCGATGCGGGATCGTTTCCGGTCCATTCCTGGTTGCCGGATGCCTATTCCACAGGAGGCGTGACCAGCGTATTATATGTGACCGCATTCAGTACCAAGACCGGGATTTACGGACTAGTCCGGTGTTTTCCAGGCGTGGAACTGCTGATGTGGCTGGGGGTGGTGACGGCCGTTGTCGCCCTTTTCCTGGCCGTACTGGAGAACGACGCCAGGAGGCTGTGCGGCTATCACATCATTTCACAGGATGGGTACATGATATGCGGTGTTGGAATCGGTACCTACCTTGGCATACTCGGTTGTGTGTCTCACATTATCTCCCACATCATCTACAGCTGCCTTCTTCTCATGGGGGCCAGCACCGTGTTGTCTGTCACCGGTACGTGCAAGTTCACCAACACGGGCGGACTGTACAAGTACATGCGCATTTCCTTCTGGCTCTACTTGATTGGTGGTTTTTCGATTTCGGGGATGCCGTATTTCAATGGATTCGTGAGCAAAAGCATGACCATCGAAGCCGCTGAATTGATCCATCAACCCATCGTCTATCTGCTCCTGGAAGGAGCCACCGTGGGGACGTTTCTGCATACGGCGGTCAAACTCCCTTATAATCTATGGTTCCAGGGAAGAGACGAGCCGCCGGCCGATATCCGGGTCAAACTGAAAGACAAGCCCGAAAATACGCCGATCAACATGTTAATCGGCATGACCATACCGGCGTTCCTTTGCGTGTATATGGGCGTATACCCCTATTACCCGTTTTATGAAATGCTCCCCTATCCGGTCGATTTTGTCCCGTACACCATCACCCGGGTATTCTCGATTTCTCAAATGTTTGTGTTCACGTTCCTGGCGGCCTGGTATTTAAGAACATTGATTCGAGGTACCCCCACGTATACCCTCGATTCGGATTGGCTCGGACGCGTGCCCGGTTACGCCCTGGTGTCGTTCTGCCGGGGCCCCTTGATGGCCTTCGGCGCATTTCTTGACAGGAGCATGTTAAAGGTCGCCGATGTTGCGATTACTGCGGTCCGCAATCCGGGTATTGCATTGAAGATGACCCCTTCGGCAATCGGCGCCGGGGTCACCATTATCGTGGTGATATTCAGCCTGTTGGCGGCGATACTGATGAAAGGGATCTAATTCAGGCCCGGCAGGAATGGTTGACTCCTGCTGGGCGGAAAGGATCGGAAAACCCGGAACAGGCAAATAAAAAGATGGAAGAGACAGACAACCATATTCCGATCATGGACTGGCGGCCGGCGGCCGGTATTCTCTTCTGGGCGATCGTCATCGCCGGGTTCATCATCCTTGTATCTGCAGGGCGGCCGATGATACCGGAACCGGTTCTGGAAATCATCCGTACCTCCACCGGTCAGGGCAACCTGATCATCGCCCACCGGGATGGGGATCCGGTGCGGTTTGCGAACACCCGCTGCGTGTGGATTCCCGATCTATCGAACCCCGGGGCCATCGAACGGGCCGGCTCTCTGGTGATGGTCGGGGAGGAGATCGAGCAGGGCAGGGTGTCGAATCTGGAACCCGGAGAAACGGCAACATTGGAAAGGACAATTACACTCAAGACGGGAAGGGTCGGAAGACTGGTCATTACCGATTTCAAGAGCGGGCTGGAAATTTTCAGCCAGACGGTCAGGATCTCAGGGTAAAGCAGGTCGAAACATGTCATTATTTGATGAATTTGTCGAAATATTCAGGTTCGCTGATCTGTTCAACACGTTTCAATCGGCCAAGCGGGATGACGCGGATGAACTGATGCGAATCTTGAAAGAGAGTCGGTCCAAGTATGCCCGGTGGGAAGCGGCAGAGGCTCTCGGGCGGATTGGCGACAACCGCGCCACCGACCTGTTAATTGAAAGCCTTGCAGACAAAAAGCCGTACGTTCGCTGGAAATCGGCAGAGGCATTGGGGGAGATTAAAGCGCCCGGGGCAGTCGCCCCCTTGATTGCAACATTGAACAATAAAGACGAGGACTGGAGTGTTCGGAAAGCGGCAGCGGAGTCGTTGGGAAAAATCGGAGATGAAAGAGCTGTCGATCCGTTGATAAAAGCGATGGCGTATTCCGAGCTCAGCCTCTATTCAGATCTCGAACACGATTATTCCCGCTATGGAGCGATGCTGGCTCTCGGCTGGATCGGGGATACACGAGCTGTCGATCCGTTGATCGAGGCCTTGGAGGATGACGACCTCATCGTCCGGTGGGGGGCGGCAATCGCTCTCGGTATGATCGGGGATGAAAGGGCCGTGGATCCCCTGATCAAGGCCCTGCGGGATGAAAACTGGAATGTCCAGAAGACCGCGGCGGAAGCCCTGGGAAAGATCGGCGACCAGCGGGCCATCACCCCCTTGGAGGAAATGTTGCTGGATGAAGACGGGTATGTGCGAAAGACCGCAGAAGATGTCTTGGAGGAAATGAGAAGCCTTTAGGCCGACCTGTCTTCAGTTGCCGGAGACATCGCGAAAGAAATTTTTACTTGTATTCCCTGCCCATGTCTTAGTATGATTTTGATGAACTCCCTGCGGCCAACGGGACACGAAGATGATACTGGCTCGCATCAGCTATAAAGGAGGCACAATCCATGGCGGTCAAATTCAACCAGTATTGGACCATCGATCGGGACAAAGTAGCCGATTACAAAAAGTTCGTCATCCGGAAGTATATTCCGGGGATGAACAGCCTGGGCATTCATGTGGTCGCCGGATGGACGGTGCTGATCGGCGGAGCCGGCGAAATCATCCTGGAAGGCGTCAGCAACGATCTGGACCAGCTTGAAAAGGGTCTTCGGGATCCGAAATACAAGGAGTTGAATGCCGATCTTCAGGATTACCTCCATGGCTATAAGACCAAGGTCCTCGTCAGCACAGGAACAAAGGAAGACTACTCCAAGGAGGTCAAAAAAAATACCGTTAAATTTTCGCAGATGTGGGATATCATCAGCGGCAGAGACAAAGATTATCGAAATTACGTGACCCGGACGTTCTACCCAGCCATAGAAGAGACGGGGCTTCAGATCGCCCGGGAATGGGAGGTGCTCATCGGCGACGGTCCAAGGATCGTCTGCGAGGGCCGGGCCGTGGATATCGATTCCACCACATTGATCAGCAATCTACAGCGGAAAAAATTTCAGAAAGCCAAGCAGGGGTTGAAGCAATTGGTCGAGCACTATGAAAGTCGCATTTTGATCTTTCATATTCAGAAAATTTTGGGGTATAAATCCGCCAGTTATGAGTTTATTACATATTAGAGCATAGGGCGGCACCCCTTTCCTATCGGCAGGATTCCACTATAATGAAGGTATCGGAGGCGTCGGGTTCGGTATCGGTATCGATTGGGGAAATGGCCGCACTCATTCGATTCCGATCCCGATAGCGATCCCGATACCGAGTAGGACGTGATCCGGTTTCTCTTGACACGGATTTTGATGGATAGGAAAAATCTATATTTAAACACAACGTATTAACAACAACGGCTATAATAGAAAACCCGCTGCATCCTAGATGCAGCGGGTTTTTTGGTGATCTTTATCCGGTCGGTTAACAGATTATCTCGGAAACAGCATCGGCGGTCTTTCGGTGTTACCTGTGGCATTTGGAAAGTCTTTATAGATATACGCTTTCTCGCCGGTTTCCAGAAGATGCCGGGCCTCTTCCATGTACTCGTTGAATCGGAGTTTGCATTCGTAGAACCCGTGCCACCAGGCGTAGTCCGGAGCCATCATCATGGCACCCATTCTGGCCCGGCGCCCCTCGTGGTGCCAGAGCTCATAGTACTGCACTTCAAGGTGCTCGTCGAAGAACTTGGTTTTGTCCAGCAGGCCTTTTTCATAAAGATCGCCAAGCATCTTCTTGGCCGGTTTGAAGTAAACCTCATTGTACTCCATAACCGCCTTGTCGAAACCATCGTAGAAATCGTCAATCCATGAGTTTCCGTGGCACTGGCGGCAGATGTTTTTCATCTTTTCCCGTTCCGTCTTCCAGTCGGAATTGGACGGGAAGGGCTTGAAATTCTCGGGTCGGACCGTCAGGGGGGCCTGGGTTTCCCATGAGAGGCGCTCGGTCACATCGTGGCTGGTCAGAACCTTCCCGGAGCCGGACATATGGCATGCTGCGCAGGTCGGTGCCCGGTAGTCCACCCCGGCCGTCCAGGTGCCGCCGGCGGCGTTGAAGTTGTACTCGTCTTTATAGGCGTGATACAGGGTGCCGTGCTTGGATTCCTCGTAAATTTCGATCTGGGGATGGTCCGGACCCAGGTGGCACTGATCACACGCTTCGGGCATCCGGGCTTCGGCCACCGAGAACCGGTGACGGGTATGGCAGCTGGTGCAGCTTCCCTTGCTGCCGTCGACGTTAATCCGTCCGACGCCGGCATTGGGCCAGGTCCCCGGATCGATTTTACCGTCCTCGTCGATTTGAATGATCGTTCCGTGGCAATTGAAGCAGCCGGTCTTGCGCTCGTTGTCGGAATTCATCCCCTTGTTGAGCCAGGGATCCAGCTTCCAAATAATTTCGATGGTATTGGCATGCTTGGATTTGCTGTATTGGGTGACCTCGTCAGGATGGCAGCGTGAGCAGTCTTTTGGCGTGACGATGGAGGCGATCGGCACCTTGTATTTGGATTCACCGTAGGGCATGTCCGAGCGGCTGTAGTACTGCTCGTGTCCTTTGGCGATATCCTGGTCGCCGGGCTGCACCAGATGACAGTCCAGACAGGTGATGTTGGCATTGGCGTGGCGGCTCTTGGCCCAATCGGCAAACGTGCCTGGGGTGGAGGCCTTATGGCATTCGATGCAGGCAACACCTTCCGGCGGAATGCTCCGCTCGATCCGGAACTCCTTTACCTTGGGAAAGTTGGCTTGCTGTGCGTCGATGGACGTCATCCCGGCACCCAGGACCAGGACCACCGCAAGAAGGCCGACAATGATGCTATACTGCGTTTTTCTCATTTCCCCGACTCCTTTCCCTGCCTATATGTCGGGCCCTATCGTCCGTAATCCTTTGGCCTGATAGGGCAGCCGACGGTATTGGCGAAACATCACTTGCTGTTTGTCATTGTGAACCAGGTCATAGTGACAGTCGATACACTTTTTCTCGTATCCCGGTCTGGCGTGGAGCACCGATCGGTGAGCCAGCATGGCACCCCGTTTGTCCGGCATGTGCAGCAGGTTTCGATGACATTTCTGGCACTGGTCGTTATCAAACGATGCGTAAGCCGAGTTTTGGGCCTTCTCGCGATCGTATTCACCCTTAATAAAGTGAATCGCCACGTCTTTAACGCCGTGGTAGGTTTTGGCAAAGAAAAAATCGTAGGTGTCCTGGGGGGCCGGCAGATGACAATCCATGCAGTCCACAACAATGCCCGCGCTGTTGTTGGCATGGGTGGACGACCGCCATGCCCGAACCGCCGGCTTGATCTCATGGCAGGAGGCACAAAACTCCGGCGTCGAGGTCCGGACCATGGTGTAATAACTCATGCTGAACAGGGGAAATGAGATGGCGACACCTGCCAGCACCAGAAGCCCACCGATAATCCATTTTTTCACGGGTGCACCTCGAATTGGAATTTGTCGCAGTCGGAAATTACAGATTGAAATGGTAAGAAAAGGATATAGTAAATTAATTTCAAAAACCTTGACTCAAGTCAAGGTTATTTTTTCAAGTATCATTCATTTTATTTAGTTTCACATGCTTTCTAAACTTCCATCCGAAGGTTTAAGTACCGTTTCCGTGCACGTGTTCCGATTACATAAACAGGATACCGTAATCTGGGAATCCGGACCGGGACATGTCCGGGGCCGGAAACGTTATCGGAATCGGATAATGATAGCCCGCTTCAACGTCGATGGGGTTTTCGAACCCGATACCGATTTCGATGGGGACGCTGATTCCATACCTCCGGCGCCATTCACACATCGGAACGGCATTCTGACAGTTGCCATCGCCGTACAGGGATTCGACAGCGCCGATCACCGGCTGCGCCTGTTTTGACATTTTCTCAACATGCGTTAATTTACTCTTTAATCATCCCGCTGTTTTTACATCACTATTTCAGGTGCCGGAGGGCCATTGTCATGGACGATCTCAAAAAAGAGATTGAGTCGTGCAAGATTGACGCAGAAACCGCTGCCACAGCGCGCAGCAAGCTCCCGGCGATCGCGGATAAAATCATCAACCACTGTGAAGACAGGGAGTGCTTTACCCACATCGATTACGAGCCGATCCCGTCCGAAGGTTATGTGGTCGATATCATCAACAAGTTTCGGGAGATTCTCTTTCCCGGATATTACACCCGGGAAAAGCTGGATCCGGTCAATCTTCAATACACGGTCGGCCAAACCGTTTCGGTGCTCTACGATTTACTGGCCGAACAGATCACCCACAGCATCCGTCATGACTGTTTCCGGTACGATCAGCTCTGCTCGGATTGCGAAGAGCGGGGTCAGGAAATCGCGCTCCAGGTTCTGGAAGCGGTCCCGAAAATCCGGAAAGTACTCGCCGCCGATGTCCGGGCAGCCTATGAAGGAGACCCGGCAGCCAAGAGCTATGATGAGATCATTTTCAGCTATCCGGGGATGTATGCCATTACCGTATACCGGGTGGCCCACTGGCTTTTCGAGCTCGGGGTTCCGCTGCTGCCAAGAATCATGTCCGAACAGGCCCACAGCGCGACCGGCATCGATATCCATCCGGGGGCAACCATCGGGGAACGGTTCGTGATCGATCACGGCACCGGCGTGGTCATCGGTGAAACCACCGAGATCGGCAACAACGTGAGGATATACCAGGGCGTTACCCTGGGCGCGTTGTCCTTGCCGAAAGATGCCGGAGAAATGTTCCGCGGCAAAAAGCGTCACCCCACCATCGAAGACGATGTGATCATCTACTCCGGTGCCACGATTTTGGGCGGCGACACGGTCATCGGCACGCGTGCGGTCATCGGCGGAAATGTGTGGCTCACGGAATCGGTCCCACCCGACACCAAGGTGCTTATTGAACCGCCACGCCTGATCTATCGGAAGGGTGGAAACGGAACCGCCGTTGAATGATCAGCGCGGCGATCCGGTTGTGACAGGCACAAAATTCATTCCCGTTCAATGCTTCAACCCATCAGACAAAAACCCGTCAGCAAGCAGGTGAAAGATTCCCGTTCATCTTGGAAGGAGAATATGGTGGCATCATGAATATCTACGAAAATTCTGTCGAAACGATTGGGAGGACCCCTCTGGTAAAATTAAACCGGATTGCCGAAGGCTGCCGGGCGGAGGTCCTGGTCAAACTGGAGTTCTTTAATCCTCTGGGCAGCGTGAAAGATAGAATCGGCTACGCCATGATTGAGGCGGCAGAAAAAGAGGGCAAAATCGGCGCGGACACGATCATTGTCGAACCCACCAGCGGCAACACCGGCATCGGGCTTGCATTTGTCTGCGCCGCCAAGGGATACCGGCTAAGACTGACCATGCCGGAGACCATGAGCATCGAACGCCGCAAGCTGCTGAAACAACTGGGCGCTGAAATGGTGCTGACACCCGGCCCCAAGGGGATGAAGGGAGCGATCGCCGCTGCGGAAGAGATCCTTTCCCAGGAGCCCAATGCCTTCATGCCGGATCAGTTCAAAAATCCGGCCAACCCTCGGATCCACCGGGAAACCACCGCCGAAGAGATCTGGAACGACACCGGGGGGAAGATAGACATCTTTGTCTCCGGAGTGGGAACCGGCGGAACCATCACCGGTGTGGGACAGGTCATCAAGGAGCGGAAGCCCGATGCCAGGGTGGTGGCCGTAGAGCCGACCGACTCTCCGATCCTTTCCGGTGGTGAACCGGGCCCCCACAAGATCCAAGGGATCGGCGCCGGATTCGTGCCGGATATTCTGGACCGGTCGATTATCGACGAGGTGGTCCAGGTCACCAATGACGATGCCTTTTCGACAGCCCGGCAAATGGCTGACCTGGAGGGCATTCTGTGCGGGATTTCCTCCGGAGCCGCGACGTGGGCGGCCCTTCAGGTGGCCCGGCGGGAAGAAAACGAGGGTAAGCTGATCGTCACCGTGCTGCCAAGCACCGGCGAGCGTTACATCAGCACGCCGTTGTTTGACGACGCATAGCTGAACCGCTCCGGGATACCAAGACGCCGGCTGAAATCGTGTCACCGGGCGGGAAACACAGGTACGTAGGAGGGGCCGAAGTAGGCGTCATGGAACCGGTTCCAGCGCATGGCCTCCTCCAACTGGTAGGCCATTCTCCGCAAGTTTAAATCTTCCGCCAGACGGCGCCGTTCGGCGTCCCGCTGTTCCATGGCGATTTGACGTTCCATGCGCCAGTGTTCAAGGAGCCGCTGCATTTCCAGGCTTTCCAGATACCGGCGCGCCGAATCGGCCAGCGCGTCAAACGGAACCTCATCGACAGAAGCGACCGGCGTCACACCCGCAGGAAGCGGTTTATTGGTAAAGCGCCGAATACCATCTTCATCGATCCATTCGTAGATCTGCCCGGACGCGCCGCAAGCCCATCCCAGCACTAAAAGGACAATCAACACTCTGGTAAATGACGCCATGGGACAGCCTCCGTGGATATCGGTGTAATGTTCAATGAACAAATCTTAAATCCATCCTCGGATATTGTAAAGGTGCAGAGGGTCGCTTTGTTTAAATGCGACGTAATGTTGGCCGGTTAGCCGGTTTGGCCCGTGTGCCCGTGTGCCCGTTGGCCCGTTGGCCCGTGTGCCTGTGCGTCACTCAGCACACAGACCTCTGCCCAGCCCCAGCTGTTTTATCTTTCAGCTTTGAGCTTTCAGCTCATCCAGTATCCAGAATCCAGCCAGCCAGAGGCGGGCAAGTATCCAGTATCCAGCATCCAGAATCCAGTATCCAGCATCCAGAATCCAGTATCCAGTATCCAGCATCCAGCATCCAGTCAGATCCGCAGTCTGTCATGCATCGCCGCGTACCGCGTCGGCCCTGCCGTCAGCTCCTCATGGGTGCCCTCTTCCACGATCGTTCCACCTTCCATGAGCAGAATCCGGTCCATCCGATCCATGTCGACCAGACGGTGGGTAGCCAAAATGACCGTTTTGCCCTGGGTCGCGGCTTCGATACGGCGCATCATGTGCCGTTCGGTGTCAAGGTCCAGGCCTTCCGTCGGTTCATCGAGAATCCAAACCGGGTTGCCCTGGAGGACAGCCCGGGCGACGGCCAGGCGCCTGGCCTGGCCCCCGGAGATCATTTTTCCGGCTTCCCCGATCCAGGTGTCCAACCCGTCGGGAAGGGTCCGGACAAACTCCAGGAGCCGGGCCGTGTCGAGAGCTTCGAGGATATCGCTGTCCGAGGTGTCCCCGGAGGCCAGGCGCAGGTTCTCACGCACCGTCCCACCGAACATGTGGGGTTGTTGGGGAACGACCGAGAACAGGCTGCGGAGATCCGTCTCGTTGTACTCCCGGATATCACGGTTACCGATACATATTCGGCCCTGGACAGGATCCCAGAATCTCGCCATCAGATTCATCAGGGTCGACTTGCCGGATCCGGTTTGACCGATAAGAGCGATTCGCGACCCGTAGGGAATGAATGTTGAAAAGCCCGATAGGACCGCGGGCCCGTCAGCGGTATACCGGAACTCAACAGCCTCGAACGCAACGTCCGGGCAGTACACCGGCGTTGACTCTGTTTCCGGAAATGTGATTTCCGGTGCAGCATCCACGATTTCCAGAAGACGCCTTGCCGATTCCCGGGTCCGGCCCAGATACTGAAAGGCCACCGGCAGCGGCAACACCGCTTCGAAGGCGGCCGACACTGCCAGGGCCATCAGCGCCAGGATCGCACCGTTCATGTCGCCGCTGTGCACGCGATCCACACCGATGTACAGCACCAGAACCATCGCCAAACCCGAACAGAGCGTCAGCCATGCCGATGACAAGCCGGCAAGCCGGCTCATGGTTTTCTGCTCCCGAATGAGTTGGGAATCGATCCGACAGATTTCCGCCAGGTAATGTTTTTGGCCATCGTAGACGAGCAATTCAGACATTCCCTGGAGAGACTCTACGATCTGTGTCCGCAGGGCCGAATGGATATGGGCCATGTGCCGTCCGGACCGGCCGCCGGATCGCTCCGCCGCCAGGGAGACGGCGACCCCGGCAAATGCCAGCAATCCGACCGCGGTGACGGCGATGAGACCGTCGAAGGCCCAGAGAAATCCAAAAAACAGCAGCCCAAAACAGCCGGCTATCAGCGTCGGAGACAGCACCCGCAGATAGAGATTATCCATGGCGTCGATATCTTCGACAATGCGATTCAACAGGTCGCCGCTGCGAAACCGCATGAGTCGGGCCGGTGCCAGAGGCTCAATGTGTCGATAAAACCAGCTCCGAAGAGATTCGAGAATCCGGAATGTCGCGTCATGGGAAAAGACCCGCTCGCCATAGCGGGCCGCCGTTCGGGCAAATGCAAAAAGACGGACGCCGATACTGGGGAAGAAAAAATTGAAATTTGCGGCCGCAGCAGCAGACAACCCTGCAAATGCGGCGGCGGAGATAAACCAACCGGATAATGCCAGCAGGCCTACCGCGGATACGAGAGCCACAAACCCGCCGATCGTCCCCGGCACCATTCGTCGCCAGTGTTGCCGCAGCAGCCGGATAAACGGCATTAATTCATCGGGAATGCGGTCCATGGCTCCTCCTGCTCGCATCGCTTCCTGCCAGGCGGTTCAAGATAGAATCGGAAGCCATCAGTTCTGCAAATGTTCCGCTTTCCAAAATTTCTCCCGATTCCAATACCAACACCCGGTCGGTGCCGGCCATGCTCGCCAAGCGGTGGGTGATCAGACACACCGATTTATCCCGAACCAGTTCAGCGAGCCCGGCCAACACCAGGGCTTCGTTTTCGCTGTCCAACCCGGCCGTGGGTTCATCCAGCAGAACCAGGGGGGCATCCTTTAGAAAAGCCCTGGCCAACGCCAAGCGCTGAGCCTGACCCCTGGACAGGCCAAACCCCTGTTCACCCACCTCCGTATCCAACCCTTGCGGCAGTCGCCGTGTAAATTCCAGAACGCGGGCGGCGCGCGCCGCGGCCTCGATCTCTGGGTCACCGGCACCGGGCCGGGCAAGCCGGATATTGTCTTCCACGGTTCCGCTGAACAGTATCGGTTGTTGTCCGACCCAGGCGATGTGCCGCCGCCATTGCTCCAGGTCGACCTCCGACAGGGAGTTTCCGTTGACCCGGATGCGCCCCTGGTCGGGTTGCAGGAAACCCAGGATCAGGTTCACGATGGTTGTTTTTCCCTGTCCGGTGGCACCGACCAGTGCCACCCGCTCCCCGGGCCGGATCGTAAACGTGGTCCCCCGGAGCACGGGGCGTTTTCCGTCGTCGAACGCAAAATGAACGTCTTCAAAATGCATGAGAATGCCACCTTGGGCGGTCAAGGGGCGGGTGCCGGCAGGAACGGATGGGAGGACATGAAGAATCCGGACAATTTCCTGTACCGCTCCCACCGCCTCGGCCCGGGCATGGTAATGGGCGCCCAACTCCCGGAGGGGCATGTAAAATTCCGGCGCCAGGAGCAGTATAAACAAGCCCTGTTGCAGGGTGAGCATATGACCATAGGCGCCGTAGGTGATATAACCCAGAAAACTCAACCCCAAAAACACCGCCACAAGAGCAATGGAAATCGACGCGAAAAATTCCAGCACAGCAGATGAAATAAACGCAATCCGCAGGACCTTCATGGTCCTGACGCGATAATCGCGTGAGGTCTCCGCGATAACGGCTGCCTCCTGGCGGCTTCGACCGAGCAATTTCAGCGTAGACAGCCCCTGGAGTACATCCAGAAAATGGGCGCCAAGACGGGCCAGAGCCTGAAAATGCCGTTGGCTGACACTTTCCGCCCCCATGCCGACAAGGACCATGAACAGCGGGATCATCGGCGCGGTCAGCAGCAGCAAACCACCGGCGGCCCAGCTGATCGGGAATACAAAAAAGAGAATCGCCGCCGGGACCAGAACAGCGATGGCGAGCTGGGGCAGGTACCGGGCGAAAAAATCATGCAGCCCTTCAACCTGGGCCAGAGACACCGATGCCAGGTCTCCGGTTTGCTTCCGGCTGGTGTATCCGGGTCCCAGGGCAAAAACGTGCTCCAGAAGCTCTTTACGGATGTGTCGCCGGACACCGGCACCGGCACGAAACCCGGCCTCCTCACGCGCCCAGGCACAGATCGATCTTAGAAGTACAACTCCGGTTATCGCGACCAGATCCGTAACGAACGCATTCGGCGGCAGGTTGTCGATAAACGCGCCGCAGATGACCCGGGAGATCAGGGTTGCCTGCAGTACGATCAGCAGCCCCGAGCCGAGCCCGAGGCCGATAGACAGCACAACCCAGCCAATGACCTGCCGGGATTTACCCAAGAGCCATCCGACAGACTGCTGTTGGGATATGGGATGGGAATCTTCCATGGCCTCTCTCAACAGATCGCAATGAACACCCAGGCGTCAGCCAAACGTGGTGCTTACGGGTGCTGGAACGCCTGTTGTTAAAAAAGTTCAGGTATGCGGAACCCGGCGGTGGACCGTGTCCGCATGGCATTTATATTACGTTGCCTTTTAAAAATTAGTGTTTAGTGTAGGATTTATATAGACTCACCTGCCATTATAGGACCACATTTTTTTCAAGGAGTATACCAGTTATGGATAATTATAATACAAACAGATGGGATCCCGCCAATAGAAGACCGAACGTCATCAGCCACAATTTCAACCAACCCGAAAACAAACGTTTTAATCAGTCGGAAACAAAGCGATTCAAAATTTACTACGACAACAAGCCGACCAACAGCTACGAATCCAAAAATAAAATCTGCCTGGTCATGCGAAACAATGGTCAAATCCTCCGTATGAACGAATCCGATGCTCTGGAAGTGATAATGGACCTGGCCAAGGCACTGAAATGGAGAACCGGGCAGACGGATCGTCCCCAAAACGGCAACCGCCGCTATCCCGAATAGGCAACGATCGTTCCACCACGAGTGCGGTCTCCGCACGCAGGGTCTACACGGCAGACCGTCGTACATATTGCTGTGGAAACGCGCGCTGACTGTTCTGCGCCCTCCAAAAACACCTTTAAGGTACGCGGGCCAAACGGGTGAGGATCGCGTCCGGGCTGCGGAATCGCGGATTTTCAGAGAATCCCCCGAATCGGATGAGCAATCCCTGGGATCAGAAAAAAGAGGTTTTCGCCAAAAAGGTGGCGGATATCCTGAATGTCGGCGCACTGAATCTTGCCATGGCGATCGGCTATCGGACGCGTTTGTTCGATGTCATGGATGCCCTTGGAAATCCGTCTTCAGCGGAGTCGATTGCCCAAGAGGCCGCGTTGAGTCCGAGGTATGTAAAGGAATGGCTCGGAGTTATGGTGTGCGGCGGCAAAAGAAAAGGGCCTCTCCAATGTATCGTTTGCTCTGATGGACGCCGCGGCGTTGGCGGGAAATGCGCACCTTTCCGGTACGATAGACTATGTCACCGCCTTCGATGCCATCCACGATCAAACACGTCCGCTGGACGCCCTGAAGGGCGTACTCTCCCTTTTGAAGCCGGATGGGCTGTTTTCCATGGTGGATATCGCGGCCGGCAGCTATCTTTCAGACAATAAAGACCATCCCATGGGAACGTTCCTGTACACGGTCAGCCTGATGCACTGCCTGCCGGTGGGATTGGTCGATGGCGGGATGGGGCTGGGGATGATGTGGGGGCGTCAAAGGGCTGTGGAAATGCTTCATGAGGCCGGATTTACCCGGGTCGATATCAGCGAAATCCCGGACGACCCGTTTAACCTCCATTTCATGTGCAGGATTTAACCCGAGGCGTTCATTTCCAGACGGGTGCTTTTCGCCTCTCACTGAAAAGATTTGTTAAAATTTCCGGGATAGGGACTATTCATATGCTTTAAGCTCTTTGTCCAGTTCTTCGTACTCCTGGACCAGCTGTCGACCGCCGGCCTGGAAGTAGCGTTTGTGCTGCATGAGTCGTTTGATGGCGGCCTGCTTCTGAGCTTCCAGCTCGGCTCTCTTCTCAGCATTCTCGGGCGTGTCCGGCAGGTTGGCCAGCTGACTTTCGTAATATCTGAGATTCTTTAGATCGCGACGGGCGCGGCCACGAATATGCCGTGTCTTCGTGGCCAGTTCTTCCTTAACCTTCTCTTGGTCAGCCTTGATGGCATCGATTTTTTCGGCCTCCGCTTCTTGCGCCTTGGCTTCCTCCATCTGCTTTTCCAGCTGCTCCTCTTGAGCCTTCATTTGGGTGTATTCCTCCACGGCCCGTTTGTCGTCTGCGGTCCGGGCACGGTCGGCCTCTTCGTCATAGGCAATTTCCTCTCTGGTCTCATAGTCCTCCCCCCCGTCCGGTGGGGGGCTGTCCGAATACCGGGTGACGCCATTTTTATCCACCCACTTGTAGACCTGAGCACTGACGGGACTGACAACAAGCACCACTATCAGCAGTCCAAGAAGGATGACTGGGGTCTTCATGGTGACACCTCTCTTCGTTAATGATTTGAATGGCCGGAAAACACAGGCCGTATTCGCTCCCATACTCACGATGGAACGGGTTTACAGAGCAGTGATGCCGTAGATGGGTGCCCGGGATGCTTCAGTCTAGGGCTCCATGTTTTTAAATCTTAATCAGCGTCGTCGATCAATGCAAGAAAAAACGGGCGGAGACGCTGCTCCGCCCGTTGGTGTTTTTAAACCGGACATAACCGTTGAACTTGCATATTCCCTGTTGTTTGTCGGAGCGAAGCGGAAACCCCGCATAACGGTGCTGCAGGGATAAAAATTATAGCCCGCCACAATAATGGCGGACAGGCCTTCCGCCCCAAAAGCGACATCGTCGCGTTTCATAAAATCGTTGTGCGATTCTAATTCTATTCAGGAAGTTCTTTGAGCCAGGATCCGTCGGTGAACCATTTTTTGGTCAAGCCTTCAAGAGTGCCGCTGGCTTGCAGCGCATTGAGAAAGTTGGTCGTCCAGTTAATGAGGAGGGTATCCTCCGGCATGGCAACCCCGATCGGTTCGAAGGTCAGCCGGGACTCTCCGGCAGTGAGCCCCTTGTCCTGGTAGCGAAATGCGGAGACCGCGCAGTATGGATAATCGGCAACCAGGGCTTCCACCTCGTTCTTCATCAGCTTGTCCAATCCCTCTTTATACGACCCGACCGTAACGAGTTTGGCATTTGAGGCAGCGCTTTTAACAAACGCCTCGCTGGTGGAATCCTTCAGTGTAACCACCCTGAAATCAGGGCTGTTCAGGCCCTGGGGTTTCTGGAGCTTGCCGATATGCTCATATTTGGTCAGAATGCCTTTTCCGGAAATGTAATAGGGTCCCACAAAGGCCACGTTGAGATTGCGTTTTGGCGTCATGGTCATACTCGACATGATGACGTCCACCATGCCGGATTCCAGGGCCGGCAGCAGCTTGTTAAAGGGTTTCTTGACAAATTTGACCTCCACACCCATCCCGGAAGCCATCAACCGGGCCAGATCGCCTTCCAGACCGAGGATTCTACCGTCCTTGGCGGTGGCGTTCAGGGGTGGCTGGGATCCGGTAATCCCGACAACCAGTTCACCCTTTTTCTTAATCCGATCGAGGGTGGACCCGGCAGTTGCTGAGGAAACGAGAAACAACGCCATAACGGCGGTGAGGGCTAAAATGGTCAGCGTCTTTTTCATGAAAGGCTCCTTCTGTGGTGTAATTTCAAATAATGTCATGGAATGTTTGGAAATTTTCCGTACGTGTCACCTCTCTGAACGGGTGTCATAAGATGGTCGCAACAGTTGGATCAGTACCTTACCCATCTGGGTGATTTTTTCAATAGTTTTCGATCCCATAAACAAAACCGAGGATGCGTAAATTGGCTGTTCTGTCATCCCCGCTCCGTCCTGTCCCTTGGGGATCGCCCGGGATCATCTCAAATCTGTCATCCTAGGGCTGATCGTAGCGGATGAGAGGATTTACCTCTACCCAAATTACAATTTCCCAAAATGTGGGCACTCTTGCCTGAAAACATATCCGGCACTTGGGGAGGATGTCGAGCCGTTTCGTATCATAATATGCGTATCCCCTGATCCGACTTGATAAGATAGTTTCTCATCATACCGGCATCCCCATGCTCCAGGTTATGGCAATGGTACAGGAACAAACCGGAGTATTTGCCGAATCGAACCAGAAGCCGTATGCGTTCTCCAGGCATTAACAGCACGGTGTCTTTCCAGCCTTCATCCTGATGACCGCTCTGGGAAACCCCGGCCCGTCCAAGCACCCGGAATTTTGCGCCGTGCAGGTGCATCGGGTGCGGAATAGTCATACCCATCATCCCCATCTGACCGCTCGGGTTGGTGAACTCCCAAATCTCGGTGGTATCCGCCTGAACGATTTCATCATCGGCAACCTGGGTCATTTGAAAGGATCTGCCGTTGATCAGCCCGTGCATGTGAAACATGCTCAATTCGAATTTTCGCGGCAGCTCGATATTGACGGCATCCTCCACGGAGGGCGGCGGCAGCTTCGACAGCCGCTCCGGCAAACGTCGGTGCTCTTTTTCTTTTTTTGCGATCTCAACCTCCATGACCTGAAACGGTGCACCGTTGGGAAGTACCGGGCCCATCATCCCACGTCCCATGCGACCGCCTCCCATCGTACCGGCGGTGCCGGCATCGAAACCGCCACTAATGAGATTGGGTCCGGTTCCCTCGGCATACCGGGTAAAATCTGCCCAGACATCCAGGCGTTCGCCGGGGCCGATCAGAACGGATGACCGTTTCAGGGGTCTGGTCAACAGGCCGCCGTCCGTTCCGATTACCGTCAGATGCGATCCGTCATCCCATGCCAGGTTGTAAACCCGGGCATTGGATCCATTTAGGATTCGCAGCCGATACACCCGGGTGGCAGCTTTCAGGGTGAATCTGGGACGTCCGTTGACGAGGATTACATCACCCATGTGGCCCGTCATCCGGCCCATCATCCCGCCCGACAAGTAGACCAGCTGGTTATCCATGTTAAACGAACGATCCTGGATGACAAGCGGAACCTCGTAATCACCGGATGGAAGGTCCAGCTCGGCCTCTTCATCGTCGGTGACCAGAAACAGGCCGGCCATGCCGCCATAGACCTGGTGTCCGGTTCGGCCGTGGGGATGGGGATGGTACCAATAGGTACCGGACCGGTCGACAACCTCAAAATCATATCGGTAGGTTTCCCCCTGGGGAACGGCAAATCGGGGATGGCCGTCCATTTCCTGGGGAACATGCAGGCCATGCCAGTGGATGATGCTGCTCGCCGGGATCCGGTTCTCAAAATGCACCCGAACCTTCTGCCCCTTCCGGACCCTGATGACCGGTCCCAGAAAGGAACTCTTCAGATGCACCAGGCTCTCCGGCGGTCCTTTGATGACCTCACCTCGGTAGGCCCACACCGCCGTCGGGGATCCCTTGAACAGGGGAACCTCGGTGGGCATCGAGGTCAGGCGCAATTCCACATCCGGCAGGAACCCGCTAGTTGACCGTCCTGTGTCCGTCGAGCTTACCGGGGATCCCCATGCCGGCAGGGAATGGGCTAAACAACCTGCCGCCGCTCCGCCGGCAATGGAGAAAAACTGTCTTCGGGTTATCATGATGCAGCCTTTCGCACGTCACAACAGTTGCACTGTTTGGTAGGAATAGTTTAATGCAATCAAATGAAAAGTCGAGAGAGCCTGTTTTTAATGGATGCCGGATCAAAGGAGATTTTTTCTGGAAAATATCCAACGGCCGACCGCCCATGCCCGGGTCCAGGGGCCGGCTTTCTGAAAAACAGATTTGGAATGTGGTCAATTAGCGCTATGGGCTCCAGCCCGATTAAACGATGCTGGATTCTCGATTCTGGATGCAAGATACACGATACTGGATGAACTGAAAGTTTGAAGCTGAAAGCTGAAAGCTCAAAGATGAAAGATAAAAACAGTTCAAAGCGGAAAGATAAACGAGAACGATAAATGACGTCCAGCGATGCAGGATTAATGACTTGATGACGCCGCTGTCAGGCTGCAAATGACATGTACTACTGGCAAACCGGTAAACCGGCTAAACCGGCCGACGGGCCAACGGGCCAACGGGCCGAAGGGCCGACGGGCAAACGGGCGAACGGGCCCACGGGACATGTAAGGAGGATATCACTATGAGCGACGTAACGTTAGTCATCATCATTTTAGCCGTTTGCGTGGTCGGTTTTTTTTGGATGCTGTTCAAGTATCGTTAGACCAGGCTCAGCCCTTCAATAAGCGATAGCGGGAACTGCTTTTTCGGCGGGGAGAACAACATGAACAGGCACGGGGTAAATGAGCGCATGCGAGTCCCGACCAATGGTGGGCTGTTTCTGTTTCTGGCTGTCACGATATGCCTGACTCCGCTCATTACCGCGTGTTCCGGTACAAGTGCATCACCCGATCTGGCGATCCTATATAACCGTTCCGCACAGGCCCACGCCCCTGACCGCAATCCGATCATCGCCATCCCGGGAAATGGATCTTTTCCGGAGTTGAACTGGGCGGGAGCAGACTACGTCGAGCGGGTCGTCTTTATCGGCCCACCGAATGCCGGCTCCATGGACGCCCTGCTGCAACTGGTGAAGGGAAGAAACATCGGGCCGATGCTGCCATATTATCCCCCGGCGTTGATCGGCACCTTTCCGGCCGTTTACCAGATGCTGCCGCGATCCCGCCATGGCCTGGTCGTGTGGAATGACGGCGACGGTCGACCGGTCGATGGTCTGCTGGACCCGGCACTATGGCAGCGCATGGGCTGGGGTTTGGCAGACCCCAACGAGGCGAAAGTTCTCGAAAAGCTGCTACCGGATGTCCCAGCCCCGGAAAAGAGGAGAGAACTCGCTCTATCTCTTCAGCGTCGAATTCTTCAGCGGGCGAAGATGTTTCAAACCGCATTGGATCGCCCCGCAGTAGCTCCCGGCGGGCTTCAGATGATCCTGGTGGCAGGCGATGCACTGCCGACACCCGAATCGGCGTCCGTCGATCCGCAGAACGGATCGGTAAAAATTGTCGGGCGAAACGCAGGCGACGGGGTCATCTTACGCAGCAGTGCGCTGCTCGATGAGCGAATCGGACAGCCCTGGCAACCCCGGGTGACCACGCCGATCGACTTTCACACCGTCATGTTCATCCCCGAAGAACACCTCAATCTGACCCGGGCCCCTGTTTTCCGGGACAATGTTTTGTTCTGGCTGTTGGAAGACCCTCGCTGAGCCCGGGAATCCGCAAAACAGACGTACTCCTTCCCGAGTCGCATACGCGGTGTTTTATCATCGCACCGTGACCGGTGCCGTCCGCCGAGGGATAGCCCTTACAACAGGATAAACAGATGTTCAAATGGCCTATCACGAACATGAGCTAAACTTGAAAACAATATAACTTTTTGTTATTATATGGTTTATTTGATTTTCAGCACCTGTATGGGTGCTTCTTCGGGCCATCGAACCAATATCGGTGCAAAAGCACGAAACAACCATCCGGGAGGAACAAATACGGCCTCACTTTAGCCGTACCGTTTCGACGCGGCTTTGAAAAATTAGAACATGCTGCATCTAATTCGGTGAAACGGTGCACGGAATGTTGAGGCGATCGGTTCCAGGTGGGCGACACTAAAATGTTATCGATATCCGGGAATTAATTTCGGATATTCGATAAATGAGAATTAATTCCCCCGACTCAGAAGTTGGCCCGACAAGGAGAAGCCCATGTTACAACACGCTAAACAGATAGTTAAGAAAGTGCTCATTCAACCCACGGGATGGATTTGTCGGCAGGAATTTCGGTTACAAGACTTTAGTCGATTCAACGAAAGGCCAGTTGAGTATGCTTTCGTCCTCAAGAAGATCGGAGAAATCTATCCGCTCACGATTCTTGATGTCGGTACCGGCACCACGGCATTGCCGCATTTGATGCGCAATTGCGGATGCTTGGTGACGGCAACGGATAATAAACGTGATTACTGGCCCAATGGAATGCACAATCGGCATTATCACGTCATTGATGACGACATTACGGCGACTCGCCTGTCAGATACTTTTGACTTCATCACATGAATAAGCGTCCTCGAACACATTCAAAAACCGGATGACGCTGTCCGAAACATGTTCTCCTTGTTGAAACACAATGGCTACCTTATACTGACATTTCCTTACAACGAAAACAGCTATGTCAGAAACGTGTATGAATTACCGGGGTCAAGCTACGGTAAAGGAGCACCGTATGTTACACAATCATATTCACGCAGTGAGTTGGACCGATGGATTAAGGAAAACCATGCCACTATCGTTGACCAGGAGTACTGGCAATTCTGGGAAGGTGATCATTGGACTGTAGGTGAGCAACTTATACCTCCGAAGAGCGTCACAGCCGAGGATAAACATCAGCTTACCTGCATTCTCATCCAAAGGGGCTAACAAGGCGCTCCACCTAACTACCATTCCGCTGCGCTCCATGGCGGCAGGTGAGATTGGTCGTAACGGTGTCAGGGAAACACTGTTATGAATTCCTGCAAGTGGCTCACCCCGATTGTGTTTTTCATCATAGCCATAAGTTGCAGCTCTCGAACCGACTCTTCTTTAAACACTTTGGAAGTTGAGATGATCTTTTGGGAACAGCAGTCCTGGGAAGTGGGTGGAGGTAGAAGCCGCCTCACGATATGGGCTGACGGCAGATCCGAGGTTATGGTGGTTCCCGGTGCTCAATTTCAGCCCGACTCAAAGAGCCTTCACCTTCTTGATGGATGGATGATGGAGCGAGGTGAAAAAGGCTTCTATTTTGTCTGTGCGAACGCATTTCCGGAGAAGATTGCAAAAGACAAATTCAATCAGGCACTGGCCGCGGGCATCTGTCTGCTTAAAACATTCAAACCCGATTATGTGGACGGAAGCGGTACGGTTGTCGGCGTTCAACTCAACGGCGAACTGAAAGAGACGGTCATTCCCATGTTTCTTGACCGACATAGAGGAACGGCAAATCACCAACGTTTTATCGCCGTGTCAAATGCACTTTCTAACTTTGACACGCAAGCGTACAGCCTTCAATACCGACGGTGAGGTTGGCACAGCTACCAATCTCTGCACCGGATCCCTTTGCCCCCGCTGCGGATTCGGCCGGTCAGGCGAGCTTGTCGTGATACATACCATTATTAAGGAAAAAGGCCATGAGAAACATCATCCGTCAATCTGTTGTATTACCGGCCTCTCCCAGAGAACTATTTGAAATGTACATGAACCCCTCGACACACCAAGCGATAACGGGTGCATCCGTCGACATTGGCGATAAAAGAGGATCACAATTCAAAGCCTTCGATGGGGCTCTCTCAGGAATGATCCTTGAGGTGATAAAGCCAAGGCTGATTATTAAATCGTGGCGTTCGGTAAATTTTTTGGCAGAGGACCCTGACTCAACCCTGATTTTATCCTTCACTTCTGAGGGAAATGAAGGGCGAATCGACCTGGTTCACCTTGATGTGCCCGACCAGGACTACGACGGTGTAAACCAAGGCTGGGAAACATACTACTGGGCCCCTTGGCGCACATATCTGAATAGTAAGTAATTGCAGATATTCGTTTAAGGTGTGGTACCTAACAAAAGCTTGGAGGAGCCGCCGGAAAGATAGCGGTTTTCCCTAATGGCCTTGCCAATTGGACGTTCATTTGGGCCGCAGATCGCCGCCCACATCAGGTTTTAGAACCTTGAAAGGTGTATTGGCCGTGGACCACGCTGAAAACGGTCGAAACAATCATTGGGAAGACTCATGAAGGCAATTGTATACACAAAATACGGCCCGCCGGATGTTCTTCATCTCAAAGAGGTAGAAAAACCTATTCCCAAGGACGATGAAGTCTTGATAAAAGTTCATGCGGCAGAGGCAACGAAAGCTGACTGTGAAATGCGAAGTTTCAACTTTCAGGTGAAGTGGTTTTGGCTGCCCTTACGGATTGCGCTGGGGCTCATTAAGCCGAAGAAACAAATATTGGGCGTATATTTTTCGGGGGAAGTCGAATCCGTCGGCAAAGACGTTTCAAAATTTAAGGAGGGAGATCAGGTTTTCGGTGCTGCCAGACTTCGGATGGGCGCATATGGCGAGTACGTGTGCCTGCCGGCCAGCTACACACTTGTTCCGAAACCGTATAATGTAGGCTTTGAAGAGGCGGCAGCCGTGCCTCTGGGCGGGTTGAATGCGCTTCATTTCTTACGAAAAGCGAATATTCAAACTGGGGAAAAGATATTGGTAAACGGTGCCGGGGGAAGCATCGGCATATTTGGCGTGCAGATTGCCAAATACATGGGGGCAGAAGTAACGGCAGTGGACAGCACCATCAAGGAGGACACGCTACGCCGGATCGGAGCTGATCATTTCTTCGACTATACCAAAGAGGACTTTACAAAAAGTGGCCAAACCTATGACGTGATTTTTAGCATGGTTGCCGAAAGTTCCTATTCCGAATACTTTAAAGCACTCAACCCCAAGGGACGGTATGTGATGGCCAATCCACGTGTGTCCGACATGCTGAGGTCTGTCCTGACGTCTAAGTTTACGGATAAGACAGCAATTTTTACCTTTGCCGGAGAAAAGGAGGAAGAACTACTCGCACTCAAGAAAATGATTGAGGCAGACAAAATAAAACCAATCGTCGATAAAATCTATCCGTTGGAGAAAGCTGCCGAGGCTCATCGAAGAGTAGAAACTGAACAAAGATTGGGGCCGGTCGTCATCTCTGTGGGGAATTCATCAACATAATGAAAGCGGTTGTATACAAAAAATATGGGTTGCCGGATGTTCTTGAATTAAAAGAGGTAGAAAAACCGACTCCCAAGGATAATGAGGTTTTAATAAAAGTTCATGCAGCTTCGATAAACGCATCGGACTGGGAGTTCCTGAGAGGTTCTCCGTTATATACCCGCATGTGGGGGCTTCTAAAACCAACATACCAGATACTCGGATCGGACATCTCGGGGCGGATTGAAGCGGTTGGCGCTAACGTAACGCGGTTTCAGCCAGGTGATGCGGTTTTGGGTGACATTCTTGAGCGTTGGGGTGGATTTGCCGAATATGTATGTGCTCCTGAAAAGGCATTGATTCTGAAACCCGCCAGTTTGACATACGGGCAGGCCGCAGCCTTGCCTCAAGCGGCAAGTGTTGCCCTTCAGGGCCTTCGCGATAAAGGTCAGATCCAGCCGGGACAAAAGGTGTTGATTAATGGTGCGGGTGGTGGCGCGGGTTCTTTTGCAGTGCAATTGGCCAAATTTTTCGGGGCCGAGGTGACTGGCGTCGATAGTCGCGCTAAATTGGATATGATGCGCTCGATTGGGGCAGACCATGTCATCGATTACGCGGGAGAAGATTTCACCCAAAATGCGAAGTCTTATGACCTGATTCTGGATCTTGTGGCATCCCATTCGATTTACGATTACAAGCGAGCTCTAAGCCCTACGGGAGTTTATGTCATGGTCGGCGGTTCCATGACTCACATTTTCCAAACGCTGTTCTTGGGCTCCTGGATTTCCATGACCGGGCGAAAGAAAATGGGTATCCTTGGGGCAAAACCAAACAAGCATTTGGATTATATAATAGAGCTTATAGAATCCGGCAAAGTCTTTCCTGTTATCGATAGACAGTACCCTTTAAGTGAGGTTCCGAAAGCACTCCAGTATCTTGGCGAAGGACTCGCCAAAGGAAAAATAGTAATAACGTTGGGACATCATAACAAAACCTAAAAAAGCGAAGAGGCCTTTCTGCGCGAACGCGGCAAGTTTAATGGCGCTCCAATGCCACAGGGCGTTATCCGAGAAAAGTGACTATGAAAGCATCGAGTTGGAATCAATTTTGGGAACATAAAGAAGTGGTCTCTCTTTCTCCGGATCAAACATACGAGATGCTACTTGGGTACTACAAAAAATCTTCGAAAAGTTTTAGACTGATTACGGAATACTTTCCGAGTGGGTTCAGATTCCAACGTGGAAGTTACCTTTTTTCCGTTTTCGGTATTGGTATCGAGTTGTGGTGTAAGCATTTTGTCGATGTTGCCATTCAAGAAATCGATAAGGGGAAAACACAAATAATATGGAATATCAACATGAAACTGTTCGGTTTGCAGGCTGGAGCGAACGCTATTGTCGAAGAGTGTAAAGCAACCAGTAAATATCTCCGATAACGATACATTGCACGCGGAGGGAGTATCCGCTACGCTCCATTACCGCCGGAGTCGGCAACGTTAGCGTTACAATGATGAAAAATTTCATACCTCAATTACGGAAAACCACAATTATTGGATATTCTCTTTTATGTTTACTGATATCAGCCGGTCATTTCTTTTTCGCAGCCACACAAGCCCAAGGCACCCTCAGGAATATAATACAGGGCACGCTGCTGATTGGTTTCGCGGTCGCCATTTTTCGGCAATATCGCTGGGCTTTGCGTTTAGCCGCCGCCATATGTCTCCTTGTGGCTGTTCTCCTGCCTGTCGGGCTGTTTAACCCGTTTACTGCCGGTGACTACATGGCCGCTGGAAGGGAACCGCCCTCCGTCGTACAAACCCTGTTATGGCTTATACCACTTGAAGCCCTGCTCCTGGCACTCGTGTGTATTATCGATCCAGGGAAGAAAACAAACAGACCATGAACAATCTTGGCCGAACAACGACAATGCAGCCCACGCAAAAAAACACGCGGCGGATTGGCGACGTTAGACCGATTCAACAATCCGGGATCACGGACCAAGAGAGTAAGAAAAGAAACATTAAAGTTCGGACTTATAAACAAACATAAGAAATGAGCCCATGATACCCCCTCCCTTTGAATCCCTCCCCCAAGGGGAGGGAGATAACAGTCCTCCCCCTTGATGGGGGAGGTGCAGTGGGGGTGATGGAATGGCCGATTTCCACGTCCTTACTTTTGTCTCAAGCTCCGTTAAAGTTCGGCTCTGAAAGTCATTATTAAAGACGCCAAACACGGTAATTTGCCTGATTCATTCGGAAATGGTCTAACAACGGGTACAGGCGGCTGAATGCCGGCGCAACGCTCAAGCGCTTTGCGCACTGAGAATAGGAAGCAGTGGGTCAGTGGGTTCTGTTCGGATGTGGGGTCATTGTCACAGGTATGGTGATCGCTCTCTTGGTCGGGCGCGCTAACGAGGCGACAACGGCGGAGCGGATGGTGGAAAAGCTTGTCGGTAGCGCCTCCGATCCAGCTGCCCGTGTTGTCGAGTCAGATCCGTTCTCCGGTCTGCCGGTGGCCCGATACTTCCGGTACGTTTTAGCAGTATCAGTTTGAGCATTGAGGCATTCGTGAATCCGATGGGCCCGACCGACACGCTGCGCCGGCCGGTAATTCCGCTGCGTGCCATTGACGTCGGGGGGATTGATTTTTAGACACTGGATATGGGGAGTGGCATATGAAGAGAGCGTCGTTACCGCGAATTAAAGGCTTAACGATACGGACCGTTCTCGTGCCGATGAAAGAACCGCATCAGACAGCCAGCGGCGTGGTCCGCGAGTCGCCTTTGGTATTGACCGACGTGATCACAGACTCTGGAATCATCGGTCATAGCATCATCTTCACCTACACACCGGCAGCACTCAAACCGACTGCTGAGTTAATCCGGAATTGCGAGGCTCTGGTGAAGGGAGATGACCTGGCACCGGCCGAAATCGAACAAAAACTGGTCAAACGCTTCCGTTTGCTCGGAACGCAAGGCCTCGTGGGTATGGCGCTTGCTGCGATAGACATGGCACTGTGGGATGCGTTGGCGCGCGTGCACAGGATCCCTCTCGTGCGGTTGCTCGGGGGAACGGAGAAGAGGATTCGTGCCTACGGTGCGGTGGGTTACGATGGTGTGCAAGGCTCCGCACGACTCGCAGAGGAATGGGCAAAGCTCGGATTCACCGGCATCAAGGCCAAAATCGGCTATCCGACGGTAAAAGAGGATGTCGACGTGGTGCGGGCCATGCGAGAGGCGGCAGGAGAGAACATGGCCATCATGGTGGACTACAATCAATGTCTCTCGCCATCAGAAGCCGTGGAACGCATTCGTATTCTGGACAGCGAGGGCCTTGCCTGGGTCGAAGAACCGACACTGGCCCACGATTATGCCGGTCACGCGCTCGTCGCAAGCCAGGTGCGAACCCCGATTCAATGCGGTGAAAACTGGTGGGGAACACTGGACATGCTGCATGCCCTGGAGACCCATGCATCCGATTATGTGATGCCCGATGTGATGAAAATTGGCGGTGTAACCGGTTGGCTCAGGGCCGCGGCCCTTGCTCATGCCAAAGGCTTCCGCATGTCCAATCACCTCTGGCCGGAACTCAGCGCACGCCTCTTATGCTGCACGCCGACGGCGCACTGGCTGGAGTATGCCGACTGGTGGAATCCCATTCTCGAAGAACCATTGCGCATCGAAAACGGCATGGCCATCGTCAGCGACGCCATCGGCTCCGGTGTGGAGTGGAATGAAACCAACGTGCGTCGTTTCGCGGCATGAACATCATTTCATCAGGCAATGATTAGATCACAGGAAAGTACCCGCTTCCGGTGGGCTTTCAAAACAGCCTTCGGATCTCAGAGAGGGCCCAAAACCCAACTACCTGCCCGATTGCTGAATCAGCTTAGCCACCACCCCCGTCCATCCGGTCTGGTGGCTGGCACCCAGCCCGGCGCCGTTATCGCCATGGAAGTATTCGAAATATTGAATCAGATCGCGCCAGTTCGGGTCGTTTCGGAAAGTTCGTTGACCTCTATAAATCGGCCGCTCGCCGTGTTCATCCCTCTGGAATAACCGGATCAGGCGCCGGGACAGATCGGCCGCCACCTCTCCCAGGGTAGATAACTTACCGGAACCTGTAGGGTATTCCACCTCTAGAGTATCACCATAGTAATGGTGGTACTTTTGCAGCGCCTCGATGAGCAGGTAATTGATCGGAAACCAGATGGGACCGCGCCAGTTGGAATTGCCGCCAAACAGCCCGCTTTCGGATTCCGCCGGCTGGTAGCTGATTGTGTGTTCCTGGCCGTTCACGCGGAAGGTATAGGGGTGATCCTTGTGGTATTTAGAGAGGGATCGGATACCATGGTCGGATAGAAACTCTCATCGAGCATGGGCTTCAACACACGGACCAGACGCTCCCGGTTCACAATCGAGAGCAGGCGTCGGGCGTGGTCCCCGGGGGCCTTTACACAGGCCACATGGCCTTCGTCCCGCAAGTATGCGCGATTCTTGAAAAACCAGTTGAGCCTGCGACGGAATGCCGGCAATGTTTCTAATAGATCCGGCTCCAGTGTTTCCACCGCAAGTAGCGGCATCAGCCCCACCAGGGAACGTACCTTTAAGGGTATCACCTTGTCATCCGGGAGATGGAGGACATCGTAGAAAAAACCATCCTCTTCATCCCAGAGACTGATGCCACGCCGGTGAAGGCCGGTCATGGCACCGGCGATGCGGAGAAAATGTTCGAAGAATTTACTGGCGGTGTCCTGGTATACCGGATTTCCCTTAGCCAGTTCCAGGGCGATCTTCAACATTTCCAGGCAGTAGAATCCCATCCATGACGTGCCATCGGACTGGTCCAGATGGCCGCCCGTAGGCAGCGGTTTGCTCCGATCGAAAACGCTGATGTTGTCCAACCCAAGGAATCCACCCTGGAACACATTTTTCCCTTCTTCATCCTTTTTATTAACCCACCAGGTAAAATTCAGGAGCAGCTTGTGAAAAATACTTTCCAGGAAATCACGGTCACCTACCCCGCTCTGTTTGGCGTCAATCTTGTAAACCCGCCAGGCGGCCCAGGCATGTACCGGCGGGTTGACATCTCCAAAATGCCACTCGTAGGCCGGGAGCTGACCATTCGGGTGCATATACCACTCCCGGGCCATCAGGTTCAGCTGGCGTTTGGCAAAATCCGCATCCACCAGGGACAGCGGGATGCAATGAAATGCCAGATCCCATGCGGCATACCAGGGGTATTCCCATTTGTCCGGCATGGAGATGATATCGAAATTGTTCAGGTGTTCCCATTCCTGGTTGCGCACCGAATGGCGGTTCTCCGGAACCGGGGGCATGGAGGGATCGCCATTGATCCATTGTTCTACATTGTAGTAATAAAATTGCTTGGTCCAGAGCATGCCGGCCAGTGCCGCCCGCTGGATTTGCTTCTGCTCGTCACTCAGGTCGGGCCGTTGAACAGCGGCATAGAATTCGCCGGCTTCCCTCGACCGGGTTGCCAACACCTCGTCGAAATTCTTGAAAGGGGCCTCAACCGCCGGGTTCGACAGACGTAGACGAAACACCCGCTCTCCGCCGGGCGGGAGTTCCTCCCGGTACACAGCCGCCGCCTTGGTGCCCACACCGTCCGGGTTTACGGCATCCGGGTCACCATCCACCAGATATCTGTGAAACGCGTCTTTTACGTAGGGATTACCGTTGGGAGAGCCATATAGCCGAAATGTATTTGTTTCGTTATCGGTGAAAAGAATGGAAGGCGCCTCATCGGCATAGAAATGATAGGTCCCGGCCGTCAAATGCGTGAGTTGCACGGTTGAGACACCTTTCGGCCCTTCAGCTTCAAAGAGCATGGGCTTCTCGGGAACTTGCCCCATGGGTCCGTTCGGGTATCCCCAGCTCCAGGTGTTGCGGAACCAAACCGTCGGCAGCAGATGGAAGGCGGCAAATTCCGGCCCCCTGTTTGCGACAGTGACAGAGGCCAAGATATCTTCCTGACCGGCTTTGGCATATTCAATGGTAATATCGAAATATCGGCTTTCCTCGAAGGCACCGGTATCGGCCAGTTCATACTCGAAATCGCGGTGGCCCCGTCTTCCGTTTTCAGAGACCAGCTCGTCATAGGGGAATTGAGCCTGGGGATATTTGTACAGCATTTTCATGTAACTGTGCGTTGGCGTGGAATCCAGGTAGAAGTAGTACTCCTTGACATCCTCACCGTGATTTCCCTGGGAACCGGTCAAACCGAACATGCGCTCTTTCAGAATCGGATCCTTTCCGTTCCAGAACGCCAATGCGAAACAAATATACTGAAACCGATCTGAAATTCCGGCAATACCGTCCTCCCCCCATCGATACGCTCTACTTCGGGCATGATCGTGGGGGAAATATTCCCAGGCGCTGCCGTCCGAACTGTAGTCTTCCCGTACCGTACCCCATGCCCGCTCACTGAGATAGGGGCCCCACCCTTTCCAATTTTTCCGATGCTGCCGATAATCCGCCAAGCGCTGGTGTTCTGCCGTTTCTTTCGCATTCATCTTATCGCCTCGCTAAATCAAATGTTGTAAAAGCCCGAAATCCAATCGTGAAAATGCCGGAATATCGGCCGATGCATTTAAAGTAAGGCAGTCGCCGGGCGAATCCAGTATTAGCTTCCAGGCGGACAGACAACAGCCGGGTGTTCCTGAAAATGATAGTTTTAACTATTATTTCGCTCTTGTAGTTACTTCATTGCAAATACCCTCATAAGAAGCATCTTACAATTAATCCAATTAACATGTCTTTAATCGGTGAAACGATAAAAATTATGGACTGCATTCAACATTCAACGCGAAGTTTCAGAATACCTGTCAATTTGACAGCCGTCCGCCACTGTAGTGGAGGTATTGGAACATGAAAATCAATCTGTTTTTTCGAATACAACTGGGGCTTTTAATTGTGGTTATCGGGTCGATGCTGTTTGTTATCCCCGCAGCCAGTCAACAGCTGGTGCCTGTAATTGTTAAAGAGGTAACGATGGATCGCTTCATCGATCGCGTTGAGGCCCTGGGAACACTGCGCGCCAATGAAAGCGTCGAACTGACTGCAAGCGTCTCCGAGACGGTGACCGCTATCCATTTCGAAGACGGGCAGCGGGTGGAAGCCGGCGATATTTTGATTGAAATGACGAATGAAGAAGAGCATGCGCTCATTGCTGAAGAAATCTCAACGGTGGCCGAAGCCAAAAAACAGTATGAGCGAATGAAGTCCCTGGTCAAACGGGGCTCAGCATCGAAATCCCTTCTCGACCAGCGGCGGCGAGAGTACGAGACCGCCAGGGCACGACTTCTGGCAACCGAATCCAGGTTGAAGGACCGTTTGATTGTCGCGCCGTTCTCAGGTTTGGTCGGCTTGCGCAATATCAGTGTGGGGGCCCTCATCGAGCCGGGCGATGTCATAACGACCCTGGATGACGACAGCGTTATGAAGCTCGATTTTACGATTCCGGCGATTCACCTGTCTACCCTTCGCATCGGATTGCCCATTGAGGCCCGTTCACCCGCCTTCGACGGGCGCAAGTTCAACGGAACCGTTTCCGGTATCAACAGCCGGATCGATCCGACGACCCGTTCGATTATCGCCAGGGCCCTTTTGCCCAACCCGGAGCGACTGCTCAAACCGGGTATGCTCATGCATGTCGATTTAATGAAAAATCCTAGGGACGTTTTAGTGATACCCGAAGAAGCATTGATTCCGTCCGGCCGCGAAAACTTCGTCTTGATTGTCGATCGAACCGAAGGTCCCACGGTTGCCCAGCGTCGAAAGGTGACCGCCGGGGGCCGCAGACCGGGTGACGTTGAAATTCTCGACGGTCTCGAGGCGGGTGAATATGTTGTGATTCACGGTACCCTAAACACCCGCCCGGGTCAGCAGGTGACCGTGATTGCGGAAGACACGGGAGACGAACCTTTGGTGAATCTACTGAGCAAGGGACAGAGAGGTGCGGGAAAATGATCCTTTCTGATTTATCGGTCAAACGGCCGGTATTTGCATCCGTGATTTCGCTGTTGTTGATCGTATTCGGCCTTGTGGCCTTCGGCAGGCTGCCCTTGCGCGAGTACCCGGACATCGACCCTCCCGTTGTGACCATCGAAACCCTTTATCCGGGCGCGTCGGCGAATGTCGTGGAAACACGGATCACCGAAATCATTGAAGAGCGGATCGCCGGTGTCGAGGGCATCCGATTCATCGAATCGACCAGTGAAGACGGCCTGTCCAAGGTAACGGTCGAGTTCGATACCGAGCGGAATGTTGATGGAGCCGCTAACGACATCCGGGACCGGGTCTCGACAATATTTGGCGATTTGCCGGATGAAGCCGATCCACCGGAAATCCAGAAAGTCGATTCCAATGATGACGTGATCATGTGGTTGAACCTGGTCAGCGATCGCATGACTGTTCCGCAGCTGACGGATTATGCCGACCGTTATCTGGTTGACAGGTTTTCGGTGCTGGACGGTGTGGCGCGGGTGAGAATCGGCGGCGGACAAAAATTCGCCATGCGGATTTGGCTCGATCGCAGTGAAATGGCCGCCCGGGGGCTTGTGGTCAACGATGTCGAGACGGCACTTCAGTCCGAAAATCTGGAACTGCCGGCCGGAAGCCTTGAATCCCACGAGCGCAGCTTTACGGTGCGGGTCAAGCGTGCATTCCGCACGGCCGATGATTTTAAGCGGCTGGTTCTGGCACGAAGCACCGACGGCTACCTGGTCCGCCTCGGCGATATCGCCCGGGTCGAACGCGGCACCGAAGAGGACCGGACGTTTTTCCGGGGCAACGGCGTGGCCATGGTGGGGATGGGCATCATCAAGCAATCCACCGCCAACACGATCGACGTGGCCCGCGCCGCCAAAGCCGAAATGCGCCGGATCAATCCCAACCTGCCCGAAGGCATGGAAATAAAACAGAGCTACGACACATCGGTTTTTATCGAAGGTGCGATCAAAGAAGTATACAAGACTCTGCTGATCGCGGTTGGCCTGGTTATCCTGGTCATCTACCTGTTTCTGGGCAGCGTTCGGGCCACGGTGGTGCCCGCCGTGACCGTTCCGGTTTCCATCGTCGCCAGCTTTATCGTGCTGAATGTATTGGGATTTTCGGTCAACCTGCTCACATTGCTGGCGCTGGTCCTGGCGATCGGGCTGGTCGTGGACGATGCCATTGTAGTGCTGGAAAATATCTACCGGCGCATGGACGAAAAAGGCGAAACCCCGCTGGTCGCTGCGTTTAACGGCACCCGCCAGGTTGGTTTCGCGGTCATCGCAACCACGATGGTGCTGATCGCAGTGTTTGTGCCGATCTCATTTTTGCAGGGGGACGTGGGCCGGCTGTTTTCGGAATTTGCCATCACCATGGCGGCGGCGGTCGGGTTTTCCAGCATTGCGGCGCTCAGCCTCTCCCCCATGCTGGCCTCCAAAATATTGAAACGCAAGACCGGTAACCGGACCGTCAACACCCGTACTGACCGTGCTTTCAGGATAATCCGACGGCGATACCGACGCTTGCTCAACCGCACGTTGAGGCGCCCATGGGTCGTTGTGGGTTGTTTTGCGGTCCTGGTGGGCGCGACGGTGTGGCTGTTCGAACACATTCCCACCGAGTACGCCCCGAAAGAAGATCGGGGCGCGTTTTTTGTGATTGTCAACGGGCCGGAAGGGGCGTCCTACGCCTACATGGAAGAGTACATGGATGAAATCGAACGGCGGCTCATGCCCTTTGTGGACAGCGGCGAAGCCACGCGTCTGCTGGTCCGCGCGCCCCGCACGTTTTCGAATTACGAGAATTTCAATACGGGCATCGTCATTTTTGTTCTCAACGACTGGGACCGGAGACGGTCCGCCTGGGCCATCATGGGGGATGTCCGTGCGAAGCTGGCCGGACTTCCGGGTGTGCGAGCCTTTCCGGTGATGCGCCAGGGCTTCGGCGCGTCCATTCAAAAGCCTTTCCAATTTGTGATCGGCGGCGGGACCTCCCCGGAGTTGGCGGAGTGGCGGGATACGCTGCTGCAACAGATCCAGGCCGATAATCCGGGCTTGATCGGGATCGACTGGGATTACAAGGAAACCAAACCCCAGCTGCAGGTGAACATCGACTATGACCGTGCGGCGGAACTGGGCGTGACCATCGGCAATGTCGGCCGAACTCTGGAAACCATGCTCGGCTCCCGGCGGGTGACCACATACATCGATGCGGGCGAAGAGTACGACGTAATACTCGAAGGCGAGCGCGGGGTTCAGCGCACGCCGACCGATTTGCAGCAGATTTATGTCCGTTCATCCCGAAGCGGCGAATTGATCCCCCTGTCAAATTTGGTAACGCTGGAGGAATTTGCGGATTCCACCACGTTGAACCGGTACAACCGCGTCAGAGCCATTACCCTGAAGGCCAACCTCGCCGACGGTCTGGCGCTGGGCGATGCGCTGGACTATATGGAAAACCTCGTCAAAACCCACCTGCCGGAAACCGTTATCATCGATTACAAAGGGCAATCCCAGGATTACAAGAACTCGACCCAGTCTTTGGCCTTTGTTTTTCTTCTGGGAATTATAGTTGTATTTCTGGTGCTGGCAGCCCAGTTTGAAAGTTATGTCAATCCACTCGTAATCATGCTGACGGTGCCGCTGGCGATGGCCGGCGGCCTGCTGGGGCTCTACGTCACCGGTAACACATTGAATCTTTACAGCCAGATCGGGTTGATCATGCTGGTCGGCCTGGCGGCAAAAAACGGCATATTGATTGTCGAATTCGCCAACCAGCTCCGGGAGCAGCGCATGTCCTTCTATCGCGCGATCCTAAAGGCGTCCGAGGTCCGGCTTCGTCCGATTATCATGACCGGCATCACGACCGCCGCCGGTGCAATCCCACTGATTCTGTCTTCGGGTGCCGGGATGGAAACGCGCATGGTGATCGGCGTGGTGGTTATGGCCGGTGTATTGACGGCCACCCTCTTTACTCTATTTGTCGTACCGGTTGCGTACAGTCTACTCGCCCGTCGGAGCGGTCTTCCCGGCGCGGTCAGCCGACGCCTGAATAAAGAACGGGCCTTTGTGAACGAATGGGCTGCTAATTAGAAGGGGATGTTATCTGCGCCTGTTGATTTCGCTTGTGATGAGCAGACTGAGGGGTGCAGTCAACAGAGCAAAAATTATCTCAAGCCTGACACATCATCCGAACTCTAAATGAATCAAAATGCTGAGAATGGCCAATAAGACTATCCAGACTGAAATTGCGATACGTGTTTGCTTTTTAGCCTTTTTTGCCTCCCACCAACTGTTTGGCCGAACCCCTTGATATAGAAACATAGCCACACCCGAAATGTTGACGCAGACCACGTTGGTCATTAGCAGCAAAAGGGCGTTCAGGCTGGTCTGGAACTGACCGTCTCCTACAAGAAGTCCGAATACCATTGATGGAGGCAGCAAGGCAACGGCCACCATGACGCCGATCAAGCTTCCTGGAACACCCGAGGTAAAGGAGAGCGCACCAGCCGCTCCCGATGCAAGAGCGAGAACAATATCTGCGTAACTCACCTGCAGACGGGAAGCGATTTCCGGATTTGTCACGTCAACGGCGGCAAACCATCCTAAGACTATCGCTATGGCTACGGCAACGGCCATCCCGGTAAAATTTGTCTTGAGGGATCGTTTCGCCAAGGCTGAGTCGCCCAAGGTCGCTGCAAGCGCCATTCCCATATTGGGGCCCAACAGTGGAGCAATGACCATGGCGCCGATGATAATAGCAACGTTGGCACGCAGAAGGCCGATCGCCGCAACAAAAGCAGACAGAATAACCAATAGGATAAAGGTGCGGCCACCGGATGAAACGTTGTTGATATCCTCGTACAACTCCTCCCGGTAGATTCGCTTCGCGTCACTCACGCTTTTTTGGCTCTCATCATCAGTTTCGGGCTTTTTTCCACCTCCAGGCGGGGATCACAGCCTCCACCGGTGTGACGATCACCCGGAAACCGTCCTGATGACCATATCTGTTTTCGATAAAGTCCAACACCGGTTCGGTCATCTCCGCGTCAAGAAGAAGTTTGATTTCGTTCCAACTTTTTTCTTCGATCTCGTAATGTTCGATGATTTTGAACTTCTCTCTGATGTCATCCAAACATCCGGAACAATCTTTGGGAAGGTAGATATGGGTGAGTCTCAAAGCCATGCAATAGCCTTTCCTACAGAAAGTTATTGGCGCGATTATTCATTTTGGATACGGCACATTGATCTCTATACGATTTAGTTATTCCGGCATTTGTGAAGAATGATGGTCTACAATCAACCAGCGCTCACCATTCCACCGGTATACAAATGTAAACCTGGCTTGTACGGCAGTTCCGTCTTTAAATGTAAACGTATAGACGCCGGAGTTGACTGCCATTTGACCAAAGGTTCGGACGTTTGCCTCATTAATTTTTCCCACCGGTCCCTTGGCAAGAAAATGGACAAAATAGTCCTCAATTTCTTCGTGGTTGTGGCGAACCTTATTGGACACGGTCGGGAGCAAAATGCCGTTGGCTTCATAAAGAGCAGCGACGTTCTTAGGGTCTCCTGCCTGGAGGGCATTATTCCACTCATCGAAGAGAGCCGTAATCTCGTTCTCAATCATGTTTTATCTCCTAATTGATCTGATGGTTATATAGAACTATGTGGAAATAGAGATAGCGGACGTTCTTCATATTTACACATGAAGATCCACAGCTACCGGCACATTAGGTGCTTGCCTTGTGAAAAGGGATGGCCGTCTGTGGTTTCGAAGATGCCTGATATCCTGTGCTATCTGATCATCTTTAGGCGAATTTAAGGTGATCGGAACGTCCCTGTGGTTATTTATGGTGAACGTTCGAATTTACCTTTTACGTACATCAGATTAGCCGTGTAGCGATATGCCACCATGGCAAAGACAGCGCCGGTAAGAAAGATAAAAATCAGAAGAACTCCCAGCACAAATACTTGCAGAACCCATTTTTCACCTGTTTGTTCAACCTCATTGTATGCTGCAACTACCAGTGGCAAAGTCTTCTCCAGACCCATTTGATCAAAGGTCTTTACCAAACCATGAAGTTGTGTAATCGTCTGGGTCGCCTCCTGAAGTGCGGCACGGTAATCCCTGATATCATAAGAGACCGAAGGGTCAGCCGTGCTGGTTTCCTCCTGGAGGATGTTGAAACGTGCGACCAGGGTGTTGGTTGATGTTAGCACATCGTTGCCTGCATCCAACGTCTGTTTCAGGTCCGTCAGCAACCCCCGCACCCGTCTTTCCTCACCGACAAACTCTTCAATCGTTCTTCTGCGCTCTGTGGCTACCTTCTCTACGAGTTGATTGATGGCTCTCTGCCGTTCAACGGAAATTCGCTTCACCAGCTGATCGATAGCTGCTCTCCGTTCGACAGCTACCTCCTGCATAACCTGTTTAATAGCAGCCTGTCGTTCTGCGGCGATCTTATCCGGAAGATCCTCTGCAACAACTGCCAGGCGTTCGGACACTTCGGAAACCTGATGAAGATCCGACAAGATTCCTTTCATATCCGGATTGACGGCCAGAGAAGATAGCCACACATTTGCAAATTTTCCGGTCAAAAGTGGCATGCGCGTACCCAGGTACATGCCACGCTCAGCCAGCAAACGTGCCTCCTCCACCTGGGCCGTGGCCATTTCTACGGACTGGAATAATCCGCCGGAAGACCTTGACTTGGACGTCCCCGATGTTCTTCGTCCGCTTTCAAAGTCACTGAACCGCAACAGATAAAAAATGACAACACCCGAATGGTTGCGCCGCCAATCCTTAATCAGGTCCATCAATTCTTTTAGCTGTTTCTCGTTGAGCACATTATCGGCAACTCCCCAGATATCGCGCTCGGCCTTCTGAAATGCCTTAACAAGCGGTGCAACCTCACCGCCTAAGTTTACCGTATAGTGTTCCTCGAAAACCATGCGACCTAAAGTCACCATCACGACCATATCTAGCAAGGCCACGTCCGGATCGGGCTCGGCGGCGATCGTAAACGCATCCGCCAATGAATACACGAGTTGGGCGTGAATGGAGCGACGATTTTCGGCCGAGGGCGACTGATCCAGATATTCGCGATACGCCGAGGAAATGATAGCAGAATAACGGTCAGCAAATGCCATCACCTGTCCCTGCAGCTCAGCCTCGGTCATGGCATACTCGCGATCTTCATTCTTCGCCGCATGAGTTTCTGCAACATTAAGCATAGGCAGCATTAGGAGCTGAAGAACGATAAGAAGTCTATGAACATGTTTGCATATAGGCACCTCGATCACCTCCTTGCATTAGATGTTGCCGAAATGTTTCAAAGATGGGAAATTGGTTAATTAAAACGGATGAAACGAAAATATTGAATTGTGTGTCGGCACCAGCTTCCGATTTAGGGCTTGGGTCTTCGCTGCCAAAAGCTACCACCCCACAAGTCGCTCTTCGAGATACGACGCAACAAAGCAGTTCAACATAATGAGGCATCGATTAAATGGGATCCCTATTCAGATAACCAAAGCGAATTTTTCTGTCAATATCGACTCTTTATTATCAAATTGATCATTTAGGCCAATTCAGACATGGATCGCCGCTTTACCCGCTATTGCATTTCTTACAGGCAGGTTTCCGCCTTGGTTCTTTAGGCTTCACTTTCAGTATTTTAAAGACTTCATGACGAAACAGCTTTTCAAGCTCACCGGTATCAGGCGGTGAGCAGACCCTGTAGGCGGAATCGTTGTAAAAGCCACCACCGGTGGCCGGCACATGTAAATATTGAAATCGGGTAATATAGGTAGTAAGCATTCAGAGCTCGGATTGAATTGGAATGAGAACTACCGGTTCGGTGGTCATTGCTGGATCTTTCAAATTTCCATGAATTTACGAGAAGTTGGAGGATTCGATCCTTATACCTCTGCTACTAATTTATGCCAGAGCAATCGCTACTGCCTGTTGACACTGTACAATTCAGGTAAACACACGTGATTTTTTTGAGGTTGGCCTTGCAAAAGCGTTTTATTTCTTTATGCCTCGTCTCTAGCATGTTGCTTTCCATAACACCCCAATTGTCTGCGGATGAAATCCTGCTTAAAAACGGCGACCGAATCTCCGGAGAAACCATACGCATGGAAAATGGAAAGCTGACGGTGAAAACCGGTTATGCCGACAAGATCAGCATTGATTGGGACCAGGTCCTCTTGCTGACAGCCGATATGCCGCTGTATGTCGTTTTCCTCGATGGGACTGCTAGAAAAACCCAGGCACTGTTCTTTAGAGAGGGTTTAGCGGATGAAATGGTGGGTGAGGGAGAAACACCGCTGGAAAAAATCGATGCCGCCCAGGTGAAACGCCTTTCAACAAAGCCCGGGCCCCGGATTCAAGTTACCGCCCGCCTTGATGCCGGCTTGAGCAATCAACGCGGCAATACCGATACCGACGCGTATAATATAATTGCGGAATTCATTGCTCGAGCCGAAAAACACCGCCTCTTTTTCGGCGGAAACTTCAGCAGCCAGAAAGCAGGCGGCGAAAACACCGCGGAGAACTGGCGGGCATTGGGAGAATATGATTATTTTATTCGTCAGAAATGGTTTCTTTATGCCAATACCTTGTTTGAAAACAACAGGTTCGCCGATCTGAACTTGCGGTCCACCCTCAGTGCCGGAGGCGGATACCAGGCTTTTGAATCCGATGCGCTCAACCTGTCTATATCGTTTGGACCATCTTATGTGAAAGAAGATTTCATTGTTGCCGGGGACAGCGAATTTTCTGCCGGACAATGGATCCTGCATTACGATCAATTGTTTTTTGACAATCTATTTGAGCTTTTTCACTCCAACCTTGCAACGATAAGCATAAAGGATGCAGACAACTGGAACATCAGAACCCGCCAGGGTCTGCGGTTTTATCTCTACAAGGGATTGGCCACAACGTTTCAATACAATTATGATTACAACAACGCGCCATCACCGGCGGCGGAAACCAAATGGGATTCAAAATTTTTAATACTGTTGGGTTACGAATTCCAGAATTGAATCACCAGTAAGAAAAGCGAACACGTTGGCATGACGAAGGCGCATTAAAGCCATTTTTATTTTCTTGAGCCATAAACCCAATCCGATGGCGAAGGCAAACAGCAGTGCCGTCACCCATTCAAAGGCCCATCTGAACTCAGCTCCCAGAATGCCGCAACATTGATTCCGGGCAAATATGACGAAACCAGGGCGTCGCATTCATTTATAGCCGTTGCCAAAAATATGCTCCGATTGACGACCGCAGACGGTCGGTACGGTGCCCGACCCTACATCACAGTATTTCTAAATCTATCGTATGGCGGGGCACCGAACCCGCCGGCAACGCCAAATATTGCTCCGCTGTTACAATCGGAAAGGAATTCTGACATTTGGTATAGTTGTAGATTCACAAAATCAGGAGGAAGATGAACGTGAATTTCGGCAAAATCAAAATTATATTTGCAGCCCTTGCGTTTACCGCAGCCTTGGTTGTGACCGGCTCAAATGCGCAAGAGGTATCTTCGAAAAACACCGAATCCGTATTTTCTAAGGACTCTCATTCTCAGGAAAGGATGATACCCCGGAATCCGCTCAAACCTCCGGATACATCCAGCCCACGCGCGACGCTGCAAAGCTTCTTCACGAACATGGATATTGCGCTCGGCGACTTTCAGGAAAATAACGTCATTTCAAGCGAGGCAGGCTATCGGGCCTATGAACGCGTCCTATCGATGCTCGACTTCAGCCTGACTCCGAACGGCGATTCCAGAATTACCATGGCCAAGCGCTCCCTGTTGCTGCTGGAAATCCTGAATCGCATTGAGCTACCGCCTGAAAGTGAGATTCCCGGCGATGAGGAAGTTGAGAAAAGCGGCATGAAGCGGTGGACGATCCCCAATACCCGCCTGACAATCCAACGGATCGAAAACGGGCCGCGCGAGGGCGAGTTTCTTTTTTCAGCCAGGACTGTCGAGCGGCTCCACCGGAGCTACCTGCTGGTAAAGCCCCTGCCCTACAGACGGGCGGACGCAACCAACATCTTTGAGAAATATACAGCCACCTTAGAATCGGACTACTATAACGAAAGCGTGATGCGGAACATCTTGAGGCCGGTGGACGCTGAAAGCCCGCGTGCCACCCTTGACGGATTTCTCGACAGCGTTAACCGCGCGTATGCGATAGTGACAGAGACAAACACAGCACTCGAGGCCAGCCCCCCGACCATAACCCGTGATGAAGCCCGCGAAGCAGAAAACTTTGCCATGAACCTGTTGAATCGCGCTATAGCCACCCTGGATCTGAGCCAAACGCCCGTATCGATCCGCGATGACGTCGGTATGGAGTCTGTTCTTCAATTAAAAGAAATCCTCGACCGATTGGTGCTTCCGTCGATAGAACGCGTTCCCGATTTGGAAATGGTAATGTCGGAAAAAGAACGCATTGGGAGAACAACCTCAGATGCTGTCGGGCAAATTCGCTGGAGATACCCGAATACAACTATTGAAATTGTCGAGATACTGGAGGGACCACAGAAAGGACGATTTCTGTTCAGTGCGGATACGGTGAGAAGTTTGGACCAGCTTTATCGAAAAGTCCGGCATCTCCCCTATCGCAGGGACAATTCCGAGCTGGCGCGGGAGTATGTCTCACCGGGCATATCCAGAGGTCTCTACGAGTACTACATTTCAACTCCGGGAATATTGATTCCGCAGGCAACGATCTGGGGTGGATTGGTCGACAGCCTGCCCGGCTGGTTCGATACAATGATCGGCGACCAGACGGTCTGGCAGTGGATTTTCCTGGGCGTGACAATATCCCTGGGCATGTTGTTTCTGATAGCGCTCCATGGAGGGCTTCTGCGTCGGCCTGGCGAGCTTTCCTCTTCAAATCGAAATTGGAGACGGGTCTTATTCTACCTGATTGCTGCAGGTACGGCCATTTTTCTTTATCAATTCGTTAACGAGACCATCACAATAACCGGAACCGCACTCTTTGTGTCACGCATCAGCCTTGAAATGCTGTTTTGGCTGTTTCTGGCAACGATGGTCCTTTTTTTAGCAGGCGCGTTGGCCGAAACGATTGTGGCGTCACCCAAGATCGATCCGGAGGGGGTTCAAGCGTCGATGTTCCGGGGTTCATTTGGTCTGTTTGGCTTTTTCGCGGCAGTGGCAATCTTCATCAACGGTCTCTCCCGACTTGGGGTGTCATTGGTACCCCTTCTGACCGGTGTCGGTATCGGCGGCCTGGCCATCGCTCTGGCAGCCAGGCCGACGATCGAAAATATCATCGGCAGTTTCATGATCTTTCTGGATAAACCCTACCAGGTGGGGCAGCGTGTCAATGTCCTGGGTCAGGATGGCACTGTGGAGTCAATCGGCCTGCGCTCAACAAAGGTCAGGCTGCTAACCGGCCATCTGACCTCGATTCCCAATGAAAAGATGGCTGCCGTGGAGGTTGAAAATATCGGCCGCCGGCCCCACATCCGGCGCCGGTTCAGTATCACCATCACCTACGACACGCCGCCGGATAAAATCAATCGCGCTTTGGAAATCCTGCGGGAAATTCTGGCCGTGCCCGAAGTACCGCCACTGCAGACTACCGACGGCGCCGAGAATTTGGCGGACACCGCTACCAACGAAACCGAACACGACACCCATCCCAACCAGGCGATCAATCAACCGGACTTTCCGCCGCGGATCGGCTTCGACGAATTCAACGCGGACTCGCTGAACATACTGGTCATCTATTGGTACCGCCCGCCGGATTATTGGGACTATCTGGATCATGCGACCTGGATCAATCTCCAAATTAAGGAGCGCTTTAACGCCGAAGGCATCGACTTTGCCTTCCCAACGCAGACACTGCACCTGGCCGGTGACGAAAATCGGCCTCTCGACGTTGGTCAGCGATAGGCTGGCAGGCGGAGTAATAGAAATATATAAATATGTCGTACTCAATCAACCAGTTCAAATTCGCCGGGTAGCCACTTACCTTCGTACCACGCCTCCGTCGGACTGTAGAGGCGCAGGAGAGTGAACCAGCCTTTACCGGGAACTGTCTGCAACCAGTTGTTCTCCTTGCCGGCCGGCGCCTTCGGGCCGAAGTAAAGATCGACTGACCCATCGCTGTTTACGCTCACTTTGCCCTTGTCGCGTTCGCTGCTGTAGCTGGGTAAAGGTTGTCCGGTCTGGAGTAGTGAGCGGGTCTGCGGATCATAGAGATCAATGGAAATGAATGCCTTTGTTGGAGCGTCTTTAGGTATGTTCAGTTTGTAGTTCTTGCTGCCGTCGAGGTAGTTGCCCTTCGAATCCAGATAGCCCCAGGCGTATTGGGAACCCGCACCGACCAACTTCATGGCCATGGCGGGTGTGTTGACGGTGGCAAAGTAATAGAAATGGGTCCGCGCATCGAGGTGACGACCGCCCATGCCCTCATCCTTGAGATACTCCCAGGAGTCACCGATGAAACCCTTCTTCCAATAGGTGTTCTCGTTCAAGAATTCCGACTTGTTTCGCTCGTACCACAGGAGCGCCCTCGCGGTACCGTTGGCTACCGCAACGGCATCGGTCAGGATTTTTTTCATCCGCTCGTCCGGGGCGAAGGGTTTGCCTTTCTGTATACCGATGGATGCGAAGAGCCCGCGCAGTTCGGGATCGAGCATGTCGATCGGCTCACGATCGATGACAGCGTGGAGTTCTTCGAAGAACTCGAAGTTGTTGGCGTGAATCGTGTTGAACGCTTCTCCCGATCCGTTGACAAATTCCATCTTCGGGGGATTGGCCGCCTTCGCAAGGGGATAGACCTTCACGCCTGTCCTGAAAAGATCGCTCGAAAAGTCCGGCTTGAGATCAACAAGAAATCCACGCAGGATAAGCCAGTTGATATAACTGGGGGACTTCGCGATGAAGTAACCCTCGGGAACGTCACCCTCGTACTCAGTTGGAAGAATTAGATATTTGCCCCCCTTGCCTTTGTCGGGGCCAGGCGCACCCATGTCGACTACAAAGCGAAAGTAGGCATCGTTCACTGTTCCCGGGCCGACTTCCGGTGGGATCTCAACCACCGTCGGGCCGTCCTTCTTGAGATCGAGAATAATGCTCAAGTAGACCGTACTCGTATTGCCTGTCAGGAACAGCGGATTGCTGTCCATAAGCTGATCGAATATCAGGGCCTGGTTGGAGTTTTTCAGGCCCAGCCTTTCCATCCCGAGTCGGATCCCCTCCAACGAGGTTGCCGGGATCCCGTTTAGGAATGTCTCCACGCCGCGCAGGAAGTCGAGGTTGTCGTAGAGCAGGGCGGCGGTCTCCTTGGTGGGGATCCCGTCAAAGAACTCCAGGGTGCCGATCTTCGTTTCCACCTTGTCCGGGGTCATTATGTACTCCGGTATTTTGTTGTTGTAACCGGGTGTGTTTTGTGCGGAAGCTGCCACGCTAACACCCACTAACAGGATACTCAACAAAATCCGCATACATATTCGTGAAGATAATTTTATCATTTTCTCTCCCTTTTTGAATCGGTTTGAGTTTTCCCATAGCGTGTTCTTTTAGAGCTTCCGGTCCTGCGTGATCACGGGGTTGTTGTGCTTGTCCAGTCATGCTTCTGTTCGTTCAGTTCTCGTCATTCCCTTTTCTATAAGGGCCTGCGGCTTCGGCACCTCCATGGTTTCCACGACTCTTTCCAGGCTCTCGACGCCGACGTGGATCCTGCCGCGTTGTGGGCGGTTCACATCCATGATCAGCAGCAGGACAATACCGACGAGCAGCCCCAGCATCAGTATGGCAGTGCGTCCGCCCTGATTGGCCGCACCGTACGCCCACGCGAGAAATCCCATGGCAATCGCCGCTACCGTCAGCAGCACCAGGAAAAGGGGCGCCGGCAAATGGTTTGCGATAGACGCGAGTCGCACCTCGTGGATGTCGATCAGCTCGTTTGCTGCGTTGACCATCGAACTCAGGACGGCATTGCTCCGTCCAGGCTGGTTGGCGCGTTCGACCACCGACCAGATAGAGGCCTGAAGAGATTCGCTATCGCTGCGGGCGGAACGCAGGGCTGCGGGATCGCCCCGCGATTCGCCCAGCGCAATACGTGCGTCCGAATACTCGCGTAACGCATCCCGCAAGTCACTTTGCAGTGGATCTTCGAGCAATCCGGCCCGCAACCAAATTGTTCCGATCGCATTCGCCTCGTTAACGAGCACGTCGTGCCGCGCATCCCACCGGGAAATCGCCAAGGACAGGGAGAATCCGAGCAGCAATCCGAGCAGCCCCAGCATGGCGGCACCGGTACCGGTCATCAACGACCGAAAGGAATCCCCCGAATCCCGACCGCGGCATCCCAAGCGATATCCGATTTCACCGGATGCCGCGAGCAGCAAGACCATTGCGAGTGAAATCAGCCGGTGGTCTATCATGTAAAAGCCTACGTCTAAGCTCATGGTGTTGCCCTCCTATCACGCGGGAGCGTGGCGTTTGAGTATCGGTCATCGTCAATGGAGTCAAACACGGTATCGAGCTGCCGGATGGGCTATCGATCGGCCGACCGCTCCGCCCGCTGGGCGCGCTTCGCCTCGATGCGCCGGAAGGTCAGGTAATACTGATAGATGTTTCGCACGTACACGACCGTTTCACGTCCGATCTCGCGGGCGGCGGCAAGCTCCACGTTGTGCAGCCACACGTTCGGATCCAGGCCTTTTTGCGCTGTTTCCCGCCGAAGTCGTCGAATGCGGGTTTGGCCGGCATTGTAGGACGCCAGTGCCAGGAATATCGTGTTTAGCCGATCCACCTCCGGGTTTTCGACACGATCGATGAGGTAGCTGAGGTAGCGTGTCCCCGCGTGAATGTTCGGTTCCAGCAGCGTGATGTCGCCGACCTCCAGTGAAGCCCCGGTAGTGGGCAGAAGCTGCATCACGCCGATGGCCCCGGCAGGGCTTCGCACGTTCTGGTCGAGCCGGGATTCCTGGTAGCCCAGCGCTGCAAGGAGCAGCGGATCGATGTCGTACTCCCCGCCAAATTTTCGAAACAGGGGGATGGTCTTGTCAAACCGCTCCTGGTCCGCAGACGCGGTGGTGTTTTGCACCCACCTGATATTTTGCAGGTAACGCCGCAGGATGATATTGCCGAATTCCGTCCGTGGGCGGTGGGCTCTGAGGAACTTGTTCAGAACGTCTCTCAGTTTCGGACTGCCCTTCCGGAAGGCCCAGGCGATATCGCGCTTGGCGGCGACGACAAGATCCGTATGGACGGTAAGGTTCGGGAATACCTGACCCCAGAATTCAGCCAGATGCGCGTCCATCACGGTCATCGGAAGAAGTCCCGCCTGAACCATTTCAAGGATCTCATCCGGCTCCAGCAGCTCATTGACGGCATCGATCATTATCGAGGGAAGTCCTTTCCTCCGAAAGGACTGGTTGAGTTCCTGCAGGGACTTGTGGTAGTTGCTTGTCGTTTGAACCGCGACCTCCTTTCCTGCCAGATCCTCGATAGATGCGAGGTCCGGGGCGCCGGGGCCCGCCACCACAAGCTCCCTGGAATTTCGGATGAACGGTATGGAAAAATCGACCACCTGTCTCCGGTTTTCGGTAATGGTGATGCCCCCCATGGCAATGTCTCCCAAACCCCTCGTCAGATAAGGAATCAACTTATTTCGTGGTACGGGAATAAACACGACATGCACCAGCCGGCTCCGAAGCCCTTCTCTCTGATTGATCTCCCGCTCAAGCCGACGTCCCATGGCGGCATAAATCCCACGTTCCGTAGCACCGTCCAGGAAAAAGTGGGTCATCGAGTAGGGGACGACGATCCGGACCATTCGCCGCTGGACCATTCCATCGTAATCGCCCTTCCAGGGTTGCAGCGCGACGTTGAAATCCTCCAGGACAGCCGTTTGTTCGGATGACGATTGGGTGTCGGTGGATGGAGACGAATTCTGGGCGGTGGTAACGAGGGGGAGAAATACACTAAAGGCAAGCCCAACAACAAGGCTCAAAACGATTCTGCTTCCGGGAAACGGCTGCATACGCTCTCTCCTTTTCGTTATCCATGAACGGTCGATCGCGGCGCCATCTCCGCCGGCGGACTCACCGCCAGACTCAACCGGAGTAAAGCAGGGAATAGGCGTTTCAGTGCCATAGCAAACCGGGTACCGGATATCAACTGCTGTGCCATTGACCCTACCGCTTCTTGTTCCCTTCCAATAATGGGGGCAGGTCTTGCATTATAACATTTTATCTTAACGATCCAGACCATCGCGGAACAGTATCAATAATGACCATTGATATCTCGAAATGAATGCCCGGATTCACAGTAATGTGATAATGCAACGGGCTGTTGCCCAAATAGCCATTGAATCGCATGGTTTTAGTTGCTAGGTGTTCATAAACCACTCGAGCACTGAGGTAACCGATTATGATGGGGCGTGTTAAACAGAATCAAGGCAAACTGTTTTAT